>FTBF01000034.1_pt1 | contig 28125 bp, 23 predicted proteins | sample 1639301 | NCBI WGS metagenome assembly FTBF01 (sample SAMEA3914864, study PRJEB12502) | metagenome | biome: forest; material: soil | place: USA | collected 2012-03-12 | depth 0.3 m
CTCAGGGCGACAACTCCAGGTCGAAACTCTAAACGCCTCGTGAAACTTTTAAGGAAAGCCCCAAGTTCAAAAAACTTGGGGCTTTTTCGTTTTAATGGCCACGTAAGAGGCAAAGAACGCGATTTATTCCAGAGGAGCTTCTCCCCTGGATTGGTTCATTTGTTCGTCATACGATTCCCTCGAAAGGTTGATTTCCTCTCGGTGTTCGACGGCCCAATTGACTAAGGTCTGAACGGGCATGAAAAGGCTTTCCCCGAGGGGAGTGAGACAGTATTCGACCCGCGGAGGAATGGTCGGAAAGACCGTTCGGCGGATCATCCCGTCTCGCTCAAGCGATCGAAGCGTTCCGGTGAGCATCCTTTGGCTTATTCCGGCGATACGCTGCTTCAGCTCGCCAAAGCGGAGCGTTCCCGTCGCAAGATTTGCGATGACAAGTAACGACCACTTATCACCAATGCGGTCGATCACCCCTCGGATAGGGCAGGGATGTCCGTGAGGAGGGAAATTAGTTACTTCCATGTGCCTGACGCACCTTATGGTGCCTTCTTGATTTTCGCCCTGGGCGGCTCCAATATGAAGATGGTTCGTAGAGGAACCATCTTCGACCGGTAATTAGTTCTCTACGTGAACTACGGCGAACCGCGCGAGAAACACAATGGCAACCCAGTCAAACAAAGAGACGATGATCCGGTTTACGGAGTTTATTAACACGGCGAGCGAAGATCTTGCCTATGAGCTTATCTCGCCCGCCGCAGTTTTCCACGTTCCTGGCCGTCCAGAGCCGGTCGGGGGCCCAAGGGGTTACCTGGAGATCATTGACATGATGCGAAGTGGCTTCCCCGACATTCAGTGGACCTTGGAAGAGTTGATTGCAGAAGGCGACAAAGTCGCAGCCCGCTTCACCATGCGTGGCACGCATCAAGGCACGTTCTTTGGAATCCTACAGACAGGTCGACGAATTGAAGTTCAGGCGTTGAATTTCTACCGGCTATCGAATGGCCAGTTCGTAGAAGAGCGCGGTCAACCGGATATGTTTGGCTTGCTCCAGCAGCTCGGGGCCATACCGGTCTAAGAAGACCGAAGTTTTCGTAAAGGGGCAGGTTTCGGTGAAGAAAGTCGATTGTCGATTAGGAGAAGATCAGGCGGTGGGTGGCGCGGTCGCGGCCGGTGGGGTTTTCGGGGGCGAAGCCGAGGCGCTCGTAAAGGCGGAAGGCTTCCGGAGTTTCGGAAAAGAGGACCAGGGTTGAGTAGTGGGTTTGGGCGAAGGCTAGGACTTCAGTCATAAGGGCGGTGGCGATGCCTTTGCTGCGATGGACGGGGTGGACGTAGACCCGGCGGACCCGGCCAAGCTCTTCGCGCTGATGAGTGAGACCGGCGGTGCCGACCAGTTCGCCATCGATGAAGGCGCCAAAGAGGACTTCGTCGGAGCGATCGAAGCGGTTGGTTCCATCTGTCCATTCCGCGACTAGACGGTCAAGAAAGGCAAAGCCTTCCGCGCGGGCCACTGTGGCGAGATTCTCAACCACGGGGTCTACGGCGAGTCGTTCGATTCTGGCCGCAGGGGTCACTAAAAGGAGAATACTCTCGGTTAACGTGTAACGATGGAACTTTTGCGCTCCGGGGCGCAACTATTGGTATGATAGGCGATAGGAGTCCATTTGCCCAACCATTCTCTCAACGATCTACCCGGAGGGATTCCGTCCGACCTTGCGCTGGCGAATGCACACCTGGCCGCGATCGTCGACTCCTCGGACGATGCGATCGTAAGCAAGAACCTGGAGGGCATCATTCAGAGCTGGAATCCGGGGGCGGAACGGCTCTTTGGGTACACGGCGCGAGAGGCGGTCGGCCAGCCCATGTCGATGGTGATTCCGGAAGAGCGCCTTTCAGAGGAGGAAATGATTCTTTCGCGGGTGAAGCGAGGGGAAAAGATCGACCACTTTCAGACCGTTCGCCTCCGGAAAGACGGGTCCGAAATCGACGTTTCGCTGACGATCTCTCCGATTACGAACGAGTACGGCGAGGTGATTGGGGCATCGAAGATAGCACGAGACGATTCTCACCGCCTAAGTGCCGAATCGGCGAACGCCTATCTGGCGGCCATCGTCGCCTCTTCCGACGATGCGATTGTCAGTAAGGATCTTTTCGGAGTGGTGAAGAGTTGGAACCGCGGGGCGGAGCGGCTCTTTGGTTATCTGGCGGAGGAGATTATCGGCCAGCCAATTATGATCTTGCTTCCCGAAGATCGAAGGGAGGAAGAGACATCCATCTTGGAGAGGGTCCGCCGAGGCGAGCGTGTCGACCACTTCGAGACCGTCCGGCTTCGGAAGGATGGACAGTTGGTGCACGTCTCGGTGACGATCTCGCCGATTTTCGATTCTTTTGGCCGGGTACTTGGCGCCTCTAAAGTGGCGCGCGATATTGGCGAGCGAAAAAGGTTCGAGGCTGCGACCACCGCTCTGACGATGGAGCTTGAACAGCGGGTCCGAGAGCGGACCGCCGAACTTGAAGCGGCCAACAAGGAGATGGAATCGTTCACGTACTCCATCGCCCATGACCTGCGAGCGCCGTTGCGGGCGATTATCGCCACAAGTGCAATGCTCGTGGAGGACTTTGGTGAAGCGCTCCCGAAAGAGGCGCTTCCTCTCCTTGCGCGCCAAGCACGGTCGGCCGTTCACCTTTCGAAGTTGGTCGACGACCTGCTAACCTACGCTCGCCTCGGGAAGAGTGAAATGATGGTTGGCCCGGTCGACCTTACAGAGAAGGCTCACGCGATTATTTCCGGGATTAAGTCGCAGATCCACCGTTTCGTTGTCCAAGACGATATGGTGGCCAGCGGAGACTCCAGCCTTGTCTACCTCTTGCTGCAAAACCTCATCGAGAATGCCCATAAGTTTTCCCCGGACGGTGGCGAAATCACGGTTGGGCAGGCGGGACCGACCTTCTTTGTTCGCGACCAAGGTATCGGTTTTGACATGGCTTATGCCGAGAAGATTTTCTCCCCGTTCGAGCGGCTCGTTCGGCAGGATGAGATTCCGGGAACGGGGATTGGCCTTGCCAACGCCAAACGTATCGTGGAGCGTCACCACGGGGCGATCTGGGCTAGTAGCACGCCAGGCAAGGGTACTACGATCTATTTCACGTTGCATCCGTAGGATGCGCCCCCGTTTTCCTACTCGAGCGGGCGTATTTTTACGTTCTGGAACGAGACCACGCCGTGATCGCCTTGGAGGGCGACGGTGCCTTTGTCGAGTGTGGCGAAGCGGGGCATGGAGCCGAATTTAGATTTGGCGACGCGGGCTTTGAAGTCTTCGCTCCCGAGGCTGAAAATGACGTAGGGAACGCCGTTTAGTTCGGTCTCGCACGCCTTCGGGGTGATGAGGATTCGGAGGTGGTTCCACTCGCCTTCGGGTTTCGCGGCGTTGTAAGTCGTGCTGTAAAGAGCGTAGAGCCAACCGGTTTTCTGTTGCTCGTTGCTGGTGGTGCTGTCGTGAAGTTGGATTTCGGGGCCGGTTTGCCAGGCGGTACCACCGTCGTCGGCGACGTGGAACATGACGCCGCTATTGCCGCCGACGGAGAGCTTGTAATCGAGGGTGAGTTCGAACCAGTCGTACTTTTCGTCGGTGACGATATCCCCGCCGTTATGCGGATCGGCACAGGTGAGGACGCCTTGCTCAACCTTCCAGCCCGGCTTGACGCCTTGAGCTTTGAAGTTATGCCAGCCCTTAGTGGATTTGCCGTCGAAGAGGAGCCGCCAGCCGGCGGCGCGCTCGTCACGGGTGAGGGTGTTCGGCTTGGGGGTGAGAAGGGCGGCGGCGACAAGGGCGAGCACGGCATAAGGGTACCGGGGGTTGAGGAAGTCGGGAAGCTGAATCGTCCGGGTTGTAAGGGGGCGAGAAGGAATTGTAAGTTGTCAGGGATTGGGGTTGGCGCAGCGGCAGGGCGTGGCCGGCTGAGATAGGCTAGTCGCAGATGCTGTCCGGACTTCTTCTGCTTGTCTCCATGCCTGGCAAAGCCGCCGATCCTTTAGCCGCTGGTTTCATATCGCCACCCTCCAGCGTTCGCCCTCATACCTGGTGGCACTGGATGAACGGCAACGTTACCAAGGCCGGCATCACCGCCGATCTGGAGGCAATGAAGCAGGTGGGCATCGGCGGAGCCCAGATGTTCACCGTCGACCAAGAGATCCCGGCGGGGCCGGCGAAGTATGGCGGGGCAAAGTGGCGAGAGTTGACGGCCTTTGCGGTGAAGGAGGCGGGGCGGCTAGGGTTGGAGCTTTGCATTCACAACTGCGCCGGCTGGTCCAGCAGCGGCGGGCCTTGGGTAACGCCAGCAGACGGAATGCAGGTTTTGGCCTGGTCCACGCTTAAGGTTACGGGGCCTAAGAGCCTTTCCGAGACGCTTCCGCCGGTTGCGGCGCCGCGGGTGGATTCGCCGGTTCCGTTCTCGCGGGATATCGCCGTTTACGCCTATCGAACTCCCGTCGCCGGCGATGTTGTCTCACCCCGGCCGAACGATTTCCTCCAGAAGACGGGCGTCGAGCGGGGCGACGGTCTTCAGATCGATTTGACGCCGCTGAAGGAGGATATCGCCATCCCCTCTTCCGGGCTGACGATGCTCACCGGGAAGATGGACGCCAAGGGTCATCTCACTTGGGATGTGCCGGAGGGAGATTGGACGATCCTTCGGATGGGTTACGTGCCGACGGGCATCCACAACCATCCGGCGCCGCCGGAAGGGGATGGGCTCGAGGTCGATAAGTTGAGCAAAGAGGCGTTCGACCGGCACTGGTCGTCGCTGGTGGGCAAGGTGCTTTCGGATATTGGGCCGAAGGGGACGAAGACGCTCAACAACGTTCTGATCGACAGCTATGAGGTCGGAAGTCAGAACTGGACGCCGAAATTCCGTGAGGAGTTTCGGAGGCTTCGCGGCTACGATCCGCTTCCGTATCTCCCGGTGGTGGCAGGCCGGATTATCGATACCAAAGAGAAGAGCGAACGGTTCCTATGGGATCTTCGACGGACGATCGCCGACCTGTATGCCGAGAACTACTACGGCCGCGCGGCAGAGTTGGCGCATAAGAACGGGATGCTTTTCTCTACCGAGCCCTACGGCAACGGTGGTTTCGACACGATTCAGAGCGGCGGAAAAGGGGATATTCCGATGGGCGAGTTTTGGCTGGGCGGCGGCGCAATGGAGACGGCTAAGTTGGCCGCTTCAGTCGGCCACGTTTACGGAAGGCCAGTCATCGGTGCGGAGTCCTTCACCGCGGACGTGATGCCCGGGCGTTGGCGAGAGGAGCCGTATGCGATGAAGACGTTGGGCGACCTGGCGTTCTGCAACGGCATCAACCGATACATCTTCCACCGGTACGCCATGCAGCCTTGGCTGAACTTCAAACCGGGCATGACGATGGGGCCTTGGGGAACGCATTTGGAGCGGACCCAGACGTGGTGGACAGAGGCGGCGACGTGGCTGAAGTACGTGGCGCGTTGCCAGTATTTGCTGCAGGCCGGTACCTATCAGGCGGACATCTGCTGCTTCTACGGTGAGAATTCGCCGAACGATCTCTCGGGCCGAAGTCGGCTTCTGCCGGGTTTGAGGGATGGCTACGACTACGACGGCTGCGATGCGACGACCCTGATGAAGATGTCCGTTAAGGGTAAGCGCGTCGTGCTGCCCGGCGGGATGTCTTATCGCTTACTCGTGCTGCCCGACAGCAAATTCATGACCCCTCGGGTCGCGCGGAAGCTTAAAGCGTTGGTTGCGGCGGGGGCGCAGGTTTACGGACCAAAGCCGACGGGATCGCCGAGCTTGACGGGTTACCCGGTGTGCGACACGGAAGTGGCTACGATCGCCGACCAGTTGTGGGGCAAGGGCTCAGGCAAGGAGGCTTACAACCTTTATGGCAAAGGGCGTGTGATGTTCGGCCAGAAGCTGGATTCTGTGATGGGCCTGTTCCTCAGTACGATGCCGGACTTCGACTATAAGCCACGGGGTCTGGGGGCGAAGATCATCGATATCCACCGTCGGATCGGCAATGCCGACGTCTACTTCGTTTCGAACCAGCAGAATCGGGCGGCGCAGGCCTCCTGCACGTTCCGGATATCGGGCAAGGTTCCGGAGCTTTGGCACCCTGAAACAGGACAGATCGAGGAGGCGCCCGCCTATAAGAACGAGGATGGCATGACGACCGTTCCGCTCAATTTCGATGCCGCCGAGTCGGTCTTCGTAGTCTTCCGGAAATCGACGGCGGGACCCCATCTGGAGTCCTTTGAGCCGACGTTGAGCCGAGCAGAGCTTGCGCATATGCCAAAGATCGAGATTCTGAGAGCCCGTTACGAAGCGGAGGACGGACGTGGCGCCGATGTTACCGATCAGGTGCGAACGATGGTGCGTCAGGGGCAGGTGGAGATTCCCGCTACGAATTCGCTGTTTGGTGACCCCGTGGTGAATGTCGTGAAGCACTTGGTGATCGAATATCAGGTGAACGGCAAGCCGATGAAACGGTCGGCGGGCGAGAACGAATCGATCGAACTCAGCCCGACGCCGACCGGCGGTTTGGGTCCGAAGCCATTTACCGTGCGGAAGATTTCCGACCGCGAGGTGGAGGTGGTCGCCTGGAAGCCCGGCCGGTATACGGCGAGCGACAGCAATTTCAAGGATCACAAGATGCTGCTCGTTAATCCGGTTCCTCCGATGCCCCTGACCGGGGCTTGGAAGGTGCGCTTTGCGCCGGGCCTCGGGGCGCCGGCTTCGGCGACTTTCCCCAACCTGATCTCCTGGCCTACGCACACGGACCCGGGCATCAAGTACTTCTCGGGCAGCGCCACTTACGCCAAAGAGTTCACCGTGCCCGCTTCGTTTATCGGCAGCGCGATTCGGTTGGACCTGGGGGATGTAAAGCACTTCGCCACCGTGACGCTCAACGGCAAGCCGATCGCCGTGCTCTGGAAGCCGCCGTTCGCCTTGGATGTGACGGGTTTGGTCAAGAAGGGTGTGAATCACCTCGAAGTGAAGGTGACGAACCTTTGGCCCAACCGGATCATTGGGGACGAGCAGCTGCCTCCCGATGTTGAGTGGGACGGCCGGCATCTGAAGCAGTGGCCGGATTGGTTGGTGCAGGGCAAGCCTCGGCCGAAGACCGGACGGATCACGTTTGAGACGACGCGGTACTACGACAAGAACTCGCCGCTGATGGAGTCGGGGCTGTTAGGCCCGGTGACGCTGCAGCCGGCGAAGAAGGTTGTGATCAAGTTGTAGAACCAAGAGTGCCTCCGACACCCGTGAGCCTCTTGCGAGGTTCGCGGGCACGGAGGCCCGCGCCACGAGGGAGCTTTTTTCGAGAACGGCTTGAAATTGCAACGCGTTGGTCGTTTTCAGAGTAGGAATAAGCGTTACGCACTTGTTACGACCCCTTCTCCGGCCCATTCTTGCCTAGCTTGAGTTTTCCGAGATCGCAGAAACCAAGCCCGTACCTGGCAAAGAACATGGCAAACAAATCGCTCTACGTGGGCAACATCAGCTACTCGTCCAACGAGTCCACCCTTTCCACTGCTTTCGCCGAGTTTGGCGGAACCAACGTTCGCATCATCGAGGGTCGCGGTTTCGCGTTCGTTGACGTTGCGGAGGACCAGATGAATTCCGCGATCGAGGCCATGAACGGCAAAACGGTCGACGGCCGCGCACTGACGGTTAACGAAGCCAAGCCCCGCGAGAACTCGGGTGGCGGCGGCGGTGGCCGAGGCGGCTCGGGCGGCGGCGGCAACCGCTGGTAATAGTTTCTTCGTAAGAGACCGGCCCTTAAAGGGGGCCGGTCTTCTCACTTTCGTGTTCGGGATTAAAACGCTATGAAGCCGGTTCTCACACTCACGCTATGGCAGAAGAAAGCCTCGGGTTTTCCTACGCGCGCCGCGGAAGGCACTCTTGAAGAGCCGACCGTCGACGCATTTAAAGAGGCGGTGGCCCGTCTCCTCGCGATGGCCGAGCCGAATGCAAAGCCTTTCCAGATCGTCGCCCGGATGGGCGATTCCAGCCGGGGTTTTCAGCTCGGCCAAGGTTGGAGCGAAGAGCAGATCGCGACCGAACTCTGGGAGAAATACCAGGGTCTCATGGGCGTCGTCGGATAACCGGCGGCCCTCGGTCGAGATAGGCAAAAAGATGGCCGATCCGGTCAACCCGGGTCTGCCGGTCAAAATCCTATACTAGGAGCTACCGCGCTGGCCACCGATGAATCCACGCTCCTTAATTCTCGTTTTCTCTGTCGGCACGTTTGTGACAGGCGCCGTTTGTGGCATGCGGCCGGCGCAAAAGACGGCCGCGCCAAACCCAAAACGGCCCACGGTTGAGTTCAACCGCGACATTCGGCCCCTCCTGGCTCAGCACTGCTGGCCCTGCCACGGCCAAGACAAGGCGGCCCTCGCGAAGACAGGGGGAATCAGCTTGGACACCTTTGCTGGAGCGACCGCCGACCATGGCGGAATGCGGGCGATCTTCCCGGGCAAGCCGGAGTTCTCCGCGGCGATCATGCGGATCGGGGCAAAAGACGATTCACAGATGCCGCCAAAGGATTCGGGCATTAAGCCGTTATCCACGGCGGAAGTCGCGCTTATCAAGACTTGGATCTCGGAGGGCGCGGAATATCGAGCGCACTGGGCATTTATCCCGCCCAAGATGCCAGCGCTGCCGAAGGTTAAAAATACGACATGGGCGAAGAACGAAATCGACCGGTTCGTATTGTCCCAACTCGAGGAATCCGGTTTGGGGCCGGAGGCGGAGGCAGATCGCCGAACGCTGATCCGTCGTGCGACCCTCACCCTCACCGGGCTCCCGCCGACCCCGGACGAGATCAACAACTTCTTGGCCGATAATAAGCCGCAAGCCTACGAGCGGCTTGTGGATCGCCTTCTGGCCAACCCTCGTTACGGCGAGAACCAAGCTCGCTATTGGCTGGACGCGGTTCGCTACGCGGACACCCACGGCCTCCACATTGACAATGAGCGGTCGATCTTCCCCTACCGCGACTGGGTCATCCGTGCCTACAACGAGGACGTGCCTTACGACAAGTTCGTCACCTGGCAGATCGCCGGCGACTTGCTGCCGAATCCGACTCTCGATCAGAAGATTGCCACTGGCTACGTTCGGTTAAACCCGACGACCGCCGAAGGCGGTGCGATCGAGGCGGAGTTCTTGGCGAAAAACACTTTTGACCGGGTGGATACCACCGCCACGGTGTTCATGGGCGTCACCCTGCAGTGCGCCAAGTGTCACGACCACAAGTACGACCCCTTCACCCAGAAGGACTACTACAGCATGTACGCGTACTTCGACAGTACGACGGACACCCCACTCGACGGCAATCAGCGATTTCATCCTCCGGTCATGAAGGCGCCTTCACCGGCGCAGGTGATTCGGCTGAACATGCTGAAACAGGAAGCGGACGACGCGGTCGCTAAGACCGATGTGGCGGCCGCAAAGACATGGGCGACCACGGCGACGGCGGAGATCCCCACAGTTTCCAGTTGGGATGTGTCCGGTCCGTACGTGGACAAGAGCTTCGACGCGGCTTACGATACAGCGTTCGCTCCGGAAGCTGATGCGGCGAAGGCGGCCTGGAAGCCGATCGACTTCAAACTCGAGACTCCGAAGGCAAACATCGTTGGAAAGGACAACGCGGCGGCCTATCTGCGGGCCCGTGTCACTACGTCGCACGCCCAAACGATTGACCTGCGACTCGGCAGCGACGATGGGATTCGGGTTTGGCTGAACGGGAAGGACGTTTTCGGCAATCGTGCCCAGCGTGGGGTCATTCCCAACTCGGACTCGGTCAAGATCAATCTCCTCGCCGGCGAGAACCAGCTTCTGGTCAAGATCGTGAACGGCGGAGGCGAGGATGGGGCTTTTGTTGGTCTCGGTGGAGCGGACGCTCAGCGCATCGGCCAGGCTCAAACGCTTGCGAAGATGGCGGCCCTGACTCCGATGCAGTCGCGGCAGATCGTCGATACCTACTTGGCCCTGGGTCCGGAAAGCCCGACGGCCGAGCGTTATCGCCAGGCAACGGCGGCCTACACCGCGCAAGACGCGTTGGTGCCGATGACCTACGTGGCGGAAGAGATGCCGAAGCCGCGCCCGACCTTTGTGTTGAGGCGGGGCGAGTACAGCCTTCCGGGCGCCCAGGTCGACAGAGCCGTTCCGGCGGTATTCGGCAAGGCGACCGACACGAAGAACCAGAACCGTTTGGGCTTAGCGGAATGGATCGTCAACCCGCAGAATCCGCTGACCGCCCGGGTCATTGTTAACCGCATCTGGCAGCAGCACTTTGGCGCCGGGTTGGTGAAATCGAGCGAAGACTTTGGGAGCCGGGGCGACTGGCCCACTAATCCGGAGCTGCTGGACTATCTGGCCTGCCGATTCGTGAAGGACGGCTGGAGCACGAAGAAGATCACCAGGCTGATTTTGACGAGCGCGGCCTTTCGACAGGCGGCGACCTCTTCGGTCGCGAAGCGCAACAAAGACCCGGAGAACAACCTGATCTCAAGAGGCCCTCGGTTCCGGTTGGACGCCGAAGTGATTCGAGACAGCGCGCTGTATATGGCGGGGCTCCTCAAGGAGGCTCCAGGCGGCCACGCGGACAAGCCGTATCAGCCCTCTGGACTTTGGGAGATCATCGCCTATCCAATCAGTGACACCGCCAAGTACATGCAAGACCACGGCGACGCCCTGTATCGGCGGAGCATCTACATGTTCTGGAAGCGGACGAGCCCGCCCCCGACGATGTTGCTGTTCGATGCGCCGATGCGCGAGTCTTGTGTGGTACGCCGCTCGCGGACTAACACACCGACGCAAGCCCTCGCGACGTTGAACGAGACCGGGTTCGTGGAAGACGCCCGGGTTATGGCCCAGCGGATCTTGGAGACGAAGCCGAACGATGCGGCGCGGATCGACTATGCGTTCCGTCTCGCCACCGGCCGACCACCGACGGCCAAGGAGACCCAGATCGTTACGGGCTTCCTGGCGGAGGCCCGGAACCGCTATCGATCCGACGATTCGGACGCGAAGAAGACATTGGCGATCGGCGAATCGCCCCGAGATACGAAACTGCCGGTGTCGGAGCACGCGGCCTGGACCCTGGTCTGCAACCTGATCCTGAATCTGGACGAGACCCTCACCCAACACTAAAGCCATGGACCCCAGACGAGAAAACGAGCTTTTGATGACCCGCCGCCAGCTCTTTGGGCGGACGGCCCTGGGCGTGGGAACGGCGGCGTTGGCGTCGCTAGTCCACGCCGACCAGGCGGCCCATGGCGGCCTTCCCGGTTTCCCCAACTTCGCCCCGCGGGCGAAGCGGGTGATCTACCTGACGATGAACGGCGGCCCCAGCCAGTTGGACCTTTGGGATTACAAACCGAAGCTGGTCGACCACTTCAACGAGGATCTACCGGACCATATCCGCAACGGCCAGCGCATCACCACAATGACGAGCGGCCAAGCTCGCTTCCCGCTTGCGCCATCGAAGTATAAGTTCGAAAAGCACGACAACGGCGGCGATGGCGTTTGGGTGAGCGAGCTCCTACCGCACACCTCGAAGATCGTCAAGGACCTCTGCATCGTGAAGTCGATGTATACGGAGGCGATCAACCACGACCCGGCGACGACCTTTATCCAGACCGGCAGCCAGCTTCCGGGACGCCCGAGCTTCGGATCTTGGGTGAGCTACGGTCTCGGCAGCCTGAACCAGGAGTTGCCGACCTACATCGTGCTGCACAGCACTTGGAGCGCGAAGGCAGATGCCCAGGCGGTATTCACACGGCTTTGGGGCTCGGGATTCTTGCCTGGCCAGTATCAAGGCGTGGCACTGCGTAGTTCGGGCGATCCGGTGCTCTTCCTCGATAACCCGGAGGGAGTGGACGCGGTAACTCGACGTAAGATGCTGGACGGCATCGCGAAGCTGAACACGCTGCAGCTCTCGCACTTCGGCGACCCGGACATCGCGGCGCGTATTGCCCAATACGAGATGGCGTACAAGCTCCAGACCAGCGTGCCGGAGTTGATGGATCTCTCGAAGGAGTCGGCGGAGACGTTTGAACTCTACGGCGAGGATGCCCATAAGGCGGGTACGTTCGCCTCGAACTGCCTGCTGGCCCGCCGAATGGCGGAGCGAGGCGTTCGCTTCATCCAGATCTTCCACCGCGGCTGGGACCAACACGGCAACCTTGGCGGCGATCTTCCGCGTCAGTGTGGCGACGTTGACCAGGCCTGCGCCGCTCTGGTCACTGACCTCAAGAGGCGAGGAATGTTGGACGACACGCTCATCATCTGGGGCGGCGAATTCGGCCGGACGGTCTATTGCCAGGGGCCGCTCACCAAGGAGAACTACGGACGTGACCATCATCCGCGGTCGTTCACGATCTGGATGGCGGGCGGTGGCGTGAAGCCGGGCCTAGTTTATGGTCAGACGGATGAGTATGGCTACAACATCGTGAACGAGGCGGGCGAAGCGTTGAATCCAACGCCTGAGACGTTCACTCCCGGGGCAGTTCACGTCCACGACTTGAATGCGACGATTCTTCATCTGCTGGGTATCGACCACACCAAGTTGACGTATCGCAATTCCGGACGAGACTTCCGTTTGACGGACGTTCACGGGTTCGTTGTGAAAGAACTGTTGGCGTAGTGGTTCGGGTCGAGCTTTTCGAATTTCGATAAGGACCCGGCCCCTCTCCCCCGGAGGGGAGAGGGAGGTCGAGGCTACTTCACACTTGCTTCGGCGCTGTGCAGCTTTTCGCGTGCCCACGCGGGCATGGAGCCGTCCGTGGGTGGGGGCGCCGGCCGGGCGGAGCCCTGAACGGCAGTCTTGGTCACCGGATTGGGATCTCGGAGCCCGATGAGGAGGCCAATGGCGACCAAAACTAGGACGCCACCGATGACGCCAAACACGGCCTTAGGGGGAAGCGGATTCTTCATGGTCCTTAGCGAGTGGGGTCGTCGGACAGGCCCGCAAAGTGGGCAACTTCAGGCTTGGCGTACCAGTTGTAGTAGGCGGTCGACTGGTAGGTGCAGTTATTCATGACCATCGCCTTGGCGCTCTTCTTGCCGGAATGGCCGTCCATAAAGCCCGCGATGATCTTGTCGTTATGGCGAATTGCCGCCTGTTTGAGCATGCCGCCCCAGTAGTTCGCGTAAGTGCCGATGGAAGCGAAGTCGTCTCCGCCCGCGTTACAGATGGCGGTGTAGCTGATCCACGCCGGGGCGCCGATCCTCTCATCGTTGTAGCCGGGCGCACGGATCGCGGAAATCGTGGCCAATTCCGTTGGGTACTCCTGGGAACTGGTGGTTCGGGGGACACGGTTGCCGCCGACGGTTGCGTATGCGGCGGTCCGGTTGGGGGAGATGGTGATGTTCCAGGTCCACCAGCCCCAAGCGCCTCCGCCGAGGCCGTCGCCGCCTTCCACCATGGGGTGAGGCTCGGGGTTGACGCCGCCGGTCACGTCCCAGAAAATCTTGTCGTTCTTTACGTACGGGTAGACCACTTGAAGAAAAGTGGGGGTGTTGTAGTAATCGGTCCAACCGGTCGGTTGAGGCATGACGTCGTCACTGTCCGCCGTGTACATCATGATCCCGAGATTAAGCTGTTTCGTACCGGAAAGGGTCGCCGAGTCCTTGGCAGCGGCTTTGGCTTGAGCAAAGACAGGGAATAGGATCGCCGCTAGGATGGCGATGATGGCGATGACAACGAGAAGCTCGATGAGGGTAAAGCCGCGGGGGGAAACGGAATTTTTTCGCATAGTTCTGACTGCGTTTTGCACGCCTCCGGATTCGAGCCAATCGGCTCACACTAGATAGTATAAGTCGGAATCGTCAAATATCAAACTAATTTTGACATTGCGTTTTGGCGTTCGAAGGTACAGAATTCAGGGAGGGGTGGTTGGATTCTTTGTTCGCAAGGAATCTCTGGTAAGACCATTGAATGAGGCAAAGCGCGACGACGCGCGCTCTCGGAGCAACTCATGATCAAGCGAATCCTTCTGGTTCTCTCTTTCACTCTGGCGGCGGCGCTCGCCATGGCACAGCCGGATTTTTACCATCGGCCTGGGTTCCTAGCGGGGCGAACGGTGCTAACCCTGGCCCTCTTTGACGAGGTTCAGACCGAGCTTAAGACTCCGGCCGACTTTAAGGAGAAGTCGGAAGCGCTACTCACCAAGATGCAGGGCGAGATCCAGGAGCTGTTTCAGAATGCGAGCGGCGACTTCGGCTCGATCCGGCCCGCGATTGATAAGGTGAACGCCAAGTACGACGAAGAGGCCTTCAAACTGCTCACCGTCGATCAGGTGAAGCGGATTAAAGAGCTGTTCATCCAGTTCAACGGCGCGGCTGCCGTTCCTCATGCGGCGATCTCGAAAGATCTCGGGGTTACAGATGATCAGATGACTAAGATCAAGGCGGCCCAAGATGCCAACACCAAAAAGCTGATCGAAAGTTTCGGCAACGGAGGATCGCCGGAAGAGGGTCGGAAGGCGATCGAGAAGCTTCAAGACGAGTTGAAGGCCGACATCGACAAGCTGCTCACCGACGAACAGAAGGCCAAGTTCAAGGATATGCAGGGTGCGAAGTTCGAGTTCAAGAAAGTCGCCCCGGCCGGTTAGAATTAGCATACTCCCCCGTAGCCGGTGGCTTTAGCCGCCGCGAGGCTCCCCGATTTTCTCAGCACTGGGCTTGTCGAGGGGCTCTCGCGGCGGCTAAAGCCACCGGCTACGGGGGAGTATGGGGTTACTTCAACAGATCCGCGCTGAGCCTCCACAAACGCTTTGCGTTCTCGAGGTCGATCGCGTAGGCCATCACCCCGTGGTCCATCGTTCGGTCTCGGGCGTCCGGTTCCATACTCACTAGCACCTCGGCGGCGACGGAAGAGATATCGCAGTTCTCGCCGTAGACGCCTCCCTTATCATTGAGTAGGGGGCTGGTGGCAAACCAGACGGTTGTCGCGGCACCTTGCTCAACATTTTTGAGGTTGCGGGAAGGGTCGACAATGGGCTTGCCTTCCTCATCGACCGCGCCGAAGGCTCGCAACTCCTCGATGGAAATGTGCTTGTCGAGACCGGTGCCGATGATGCCGCCGGGGTGGACGGCGAAGGCGCGGATGCCGTCGGTTTTGCCCCGCTCATCGGCCTCGACGGCGAACAGGATATTGGCGGTTTTCGATTGGCCGTAGGCGGCGAACCGGTCGTACTCGCGGCGATCGAAGTTCGGATCTTCGAATACGACGGGCGAGAAGCGGTGGCCCCAGGAAGAGAGGGAGACGATGCGGGCGCCACCCGCGCTGACGAGGGCGGGCCAAAGGCGGTTGGCCAACTGGAAGTGGCCGAGGTGGTTGGTGGAGAACTGCGATTCATAGCCGCGGGCGTCGCGGGTCAGCGGGTTGGCCATTATGCCGGCGCTGTTGACGAGGAGATGGAGCGGGCGGCCGGAGGCGAGGAAGTCGTCGGCAAAAGCGACGATGGATGCCGGGTCCATAAGGTCCATCGGTTCGACCTGCACACCATCGATTCCTTCAAGGGTACGGGCGGCCTTGGCCAGATCGCGGGTGGGAACGATGACGTCGGCGCCGGCGGAGCGGAGGGCGCGGACGGTTTCGACACCGATGCCGGAATAGCCGCCGGTGACGATGGCGACTTTGCCCGTGAGGTCGATTCCGTCGATGACCTCGGCGGCCGTGCTGGCGGCGCCGAAGCCGGACCCGAGGGGCGATTGAGGGGTTCTCGTTGAAACCATGAGTAAAGTGTGCCGCCACCGCTCTGGAATATGGATACTATGAAATCCAGATTTCATGCGCGAAAATCTATTATCCGATGCCGACCCCCTTTCCGATGTGATTAGCCTCGTGAAGGCCCGGTCGCTGATCACGGGTCGCCTCGCGGCCGGTGGGCCCTGGGCGTTCGCTTCCTCCGGACCGGAAGAAGTGAAGTTTCTCGCGATCGTAAAAGGGACCTGCTATATCCAGTGGGAGGGTGACCCATCGCCGCTTTGTCTCGAAACGGGAGACGTCATTCTCCTAACGGATAAGCGGAGTTTCGTCATCGGGAGCGACCTCTCGGTACCGCCTGCCGATAGCGCGACGCTTCGAGAAGCCACCGTCGACGGAGTGGTAACCATCGGCCGCGGCGATGAATTCCTGATGCTCGGCGGCCATATTCATTTCGAATCTGCCCAAGCGTCGCTGCTCGTCGATGCGCTCCCCGTTTTGGTTCACGTGCGTGGTTCGTCGCCCGAGGCGGCCGTGGTACAGCAATTCCTTCACCAGCTATACGGGGAACTTGAAGCCGAGCGGGCAGGGAACCGGTTGGCCTCGACGATGCTGACCCAGTTGATCTTCCTACACGCCTTGAGATCGCACCTCAAAGATTCGGTTGAGGCGAATCCAGGATGGCTTCGCGCTCTCGGCGACGACCGGATCGCGCCCGCGTTGCGCCTCATCCATGGCGAGCCGGGGCGGGCTTGGAGCCTCGAAGAATTGGCGAGGTCGGCCTATCTCTCAAAGTCGGCCTTTGCGTTGCGATTCAAAACTGTCGCGGGTGTGGCGCCTCTCGCCTACCTGACAAACTGGCGGATGAGACTCGCCGAGAAGGCTCTTCTGGAGGGCGGAACCCCGGTTTCAAGCCTCGCCTACTCGCTTGGCTACACCTCGGAAAGTGCCTTCAGCAACGCCTTTAAACGGGTTGTGGGAATGGCGCCTAAGCACTACCGCTCCGCGCTACGCGCGTAGCTTCATCGGCCAACTGCTCCGCTCATCCACGCCACGGTGTGCGCCAATGCGTCTGGAGCGAGGGCCGACTCAAGCCCTTGAGTGGCGCCGAACGCCGCTTCTTCCGCACGGGCAAGCATCGAAGACTCAAAATCTCGGATCTCCTTTCCTAGCGCAATGGCCAGCGCGAGTTCGCTAGCGTCGAGCATCGCGAGGTTGGCGCCTTCGCCTGAGAATGGGGTCATCAAGTGGGCCGCATCGCCGATGAGGGTAACGCCCGGGCGATGATTCCAACGGTGGCCGACGGGAAGGGTGTAGAGCGGCCAGATTCGCAGGTTGCCGCCTTGACTAATGAGGTTTCGCAACGATTCGGACCAGTTCTCGAAGATTCGCAACAGGTCGTTTTTGGCCGTCTCCAGGGAGCTAGCGTCGACAAACGTGATGATCTCGCTCTCGGGAGCGCGGAGGGCGGCGCAGATTCGGATGTGGGCATTTCCGTTTCGCTGACCGATGATGGCCCGGCCTTCCCCGAGGGCGAACATGCTACCCCGGCCGACCAGCGCGGCGATTTCGGGATGTTGCCGATCGACGTCGTCCAGCCCGAATTCATAGAACACGGCCCCGGTATAGGTCGGTTGGGCGTTCGACAAGAGTGGCCGGACCTTGGACCAGGCGCCGTCGGCGCCCACGACGAAGTCGAACTGTTCCACAGGTCGATCGGGTTGAAGCACGGAGAACCGGCCATCAGGTTGCGTTTCGATTTTGATCACCTGGCTATCCCAACGAACCGTTTCTTCGGGTAGTGAAGCGAGGAGAAGGTGGCGCAGTTCAGAGCGATCTACTTCCGGGCGATCGCCGTCCGAGCGGTTATCGGCAAAATGGACAACGCCGTGATGATCGAGCACGCGCGTGCCCTGATCCTCAAAGCGTGCAACCTTCCGAAACTCTTCCTCGAGGCCCGCCCGCGCGAGGGCAAGTTGTCCGGACTCGGGGTGAAGATCCAGGGTGCCGCCCTGCGGTCGGTCGTCAGGGGAAAGATCTCTTTCGAAAACCGTGGCCGCGATGCCGTGGATATGGAGGATTCGGGCAAGCGTAAGGCCCGCGGGGCCGCCTCCGACGATGGCGATAGACATACATAGGACACTATATAATAAACATAGGATACTATGCAAGTGGCAATCGGATTTTATGAAAGATTGGAGCACCGACCCACGCCCGGGATATCTCGTGAACCGCGCCTCTCGCTTGTATCGCAACTACTCTCACTCCCGCCTGACGAGTATCGGTTTGGCGGAAGGCCAGGTCCCGGTGATCATGAGTCTCAGCGACGGCCTCGCAGAGAACCAGCGAAACCTCGCACGCGCCGCCGGGGTCGAACAGCCAACGATGGCCCAAACTCTGGCGAGAATGGAGCGCGACGGCCTGATCGAGCGCTCGCCCGATCCGGAAGATGGCCGAAGCAGCCTGGTGAGACTAACGCCTCTCGCCAAAGCGAGCTTTCCTACCGTCCTGCGCACTCTAGAATCCGCGAATGAGCAGGCCTTGCTGGGCTTCTCGGACGACGAGATTCAATCGTTCACCGGTCTCCTTAAGCGGGTTATTTCGAATCTTGAAAAGGAAGACTAAGGACCCATCACATGGACGGCACATTGATACCATGTTATCGTTTATTGCGGTATTTGGCGACTTTCTATTGGCCGTACTTTTCTCACGTTCGGCCTCAACATTCTTCGGCGCAGAATATGATTGCTATGTTTTGTAAGTCGTTTAAATTAATGATCCTCTCCTCCGTGCTGGCGGCCCTTAGTGCCTCCGCGTCGGCGGTTCAGTTCAATGACAACTTTAATGTCAATCAGACCAGCGTAAGCAACTACGGCTTGGGTGTGGTCGATGGTCCGTCGCAGGCGTCTGTTTTGGGCTCCACCCGCCGCCTCTCGGTCGTTAACCTCTTGAACGACGCTCCGGGCGACGCTCGTTCTCGCATTGCGGTCAGCGCGGGCAACTTGAAGTTCAGCAATGACGTTGAAGTTCAGTCCAACGGTTACGTCACTTACGACTGGACGACGCCGGAAGACCTGAGCGGCTCCGGCACGTTGAATTTCAGTTTCCTCTCGAACGATATCGCGGGACACCTGACCGTCAACCTGCTTGATGTGAACCACATCGCTTCTTCTAACACGGTGGTCCTCCCCGCTAGCTTGAGCCCGTTCGGCGTGTCGGTGAGTGGTCTCTTCAATGGCGGCATCGACCGAACGAAGATCATTGGCTTAGCTTTCGTCTTCCAGGGCAACGACAAGGGCCAGGACCTCTTGCTGGACGATGTCCAGTCTGCGGTTCCGGAGCCAGCTTCCATGGCCGCCCTCGGTATTGGTGCGGTCGCCCTTCTACGCCGCCGCCGAAGCAAGTAACTCGCGGCGGAATCTCCAGGCCTTCGACAGAAGTCGGAGGCCTGTTTTTTTGTCTAACAATTCATTGAGTTAGGGCAAGGAGGGCGAAGGTCGCTAGCCAGTGCTCTCCCATGTAGTCCATTTCCAAGTGAGGCAATGCCGCGTGAAGATGCCGATCGGCGACGTCGCCAAAGTCTCGGCCGAGCGAACGCAGGCACCAAGAACGGCTCAGATTGAGCCCGTCCAGGTGGCCGATCCTCCCGTCGGACCGGTCGGACACTTGCGCCGGCTCCTTCAGGTTTTCCGGCAGTTCCGGCAGGAATCGGCTGAACCATTCATCAAAACGGGCCTCGGTCAAAATCCGTGACATCAACACTGCTTCGGTGAGCGTGGGGGAAAGGAAGTCTTCGCCGCTCGGCTCTTGATGGGCGGCGGCCCGATCATCCCAAAACCGATCCTCCGCCCACTCCGTGACGATTCCCGCAAGTGTCGGATCGTGCTGGTTAGCCCATTCGTGGGAGAAGATGAGGGCAAATGCGGTGTTCGAGTGGCTGCCCGTACGCACGGGATACGTGAGACGGGGGAGATATTCTGCTAGGCGATGGGCAACTAGCCGCGCGAGAGGCTCGAGGTATTTCGACCAGTTAGTACCCTGCCTGGACGCCTCCCCATGAAGTGCAAGGATCCACGCCCACCCGTAAGGTCGCTCGAAAGAAGGATGATTCCGGAGGTATGCCAACTCGCCTTCCACGTTTTTGGCGGTAAAAACGGCATCTGCCCGAGGCTGAATCTCGGGTGCCAGGGCAGGGAAGAGGTGGGCCAAGCGGAGCAGTTGCCACCATCCGTGGACGCAACTGTGCCAGTCGAAGCTGCCGTAAAAAATGGGGTGGATCGCCCTCGGCGAAATCGACTCCGGGCCATCCATGATGTGGACCAGGGCATGCGGATACTCGCGACCGACGTGGCCCAGCGTCGAGCGAGCGAACTGGGCGGCGAGAGCAGGCGTGATGGATCGCCAGGGCATGGGTGAAGGCGGTTTACCCCACCCATGCCAGAGGCCTGGCTGGTTACTTGTCCCGGAAGCTGAGGGTAAACCGGTCTCGCCCGATTTGGCCGGTGGCATCGAGGGAGCGGATCTCTTTTCGGTCTTCTGAGAGGCGTAGTGTGCCGGAACCGGAGACGTCATCGCCGCGAACCCCTCGGGTGATGGTGAAGCTGCGGTTGTCACCGTTGCCGCTCCAGCGGCCGATGAAGGTGACGTCCCGCATCTTGTCGCCCTTGACCGTCACGGTGATTTCCCCACTTTCTTTGAGCGAGAAGACGAGTTTCTTTACTTTCCCTTCGTCGCGGCCCAAGCGGTACCTGCCTTCGCCGGTCGTGTTGCCTCCGGCGGATGCCCCGCCGCCGTTCGAAGGTGGCCGGTCGTCGTTCTCGGCGCGTCCGGAGAATTTAATGGAGTACCGACCCGAGTCTGAATCGCCCGAGATGTCAATCTCCTTCAACCCGTCCCGGTCCATCCGAATCTCGCCGGATCCGGAGGGGTTCCGAATCCCGTCGACGTTCTTCACGAAAACCTTCCGCCGGTTCCCGGACCCTTCGGCGTCCCCGCTGACGATCACCCGCCTTCCGTCTTTGATCCCGATGGAGAGCGAGAAGGTCGACCGAGTGAAAACGATCTTCGCATCCTCAATCTTTTGCCGGTCGCGGCCACGCATCAAGTCGCCGTGGCCAACGGACCGGTAAGACTGGGCTGAGCCGAGCGCCGCAACGGCCAAAACTAGGAAACCCATGCATATCTTCTTCATCTGAGATCTCTCAAAGGGCTTCTACGAGTTGTCGGATCAAACGGTTAAGAGTCGCCCAGATCTCTCGCTGAACAACCTCCTCGCCCGTCGCCAATGCGGAAGCCGCGAGGAGGATCGGAAGCCATCTCTTCAGAAGATCTACGGCTAATGCACCCCCGCCGCCGCGGCTCCGCCGCGCGTTCGCTTGATCATCAAGATAAACGGCAGCGCCAGTGCGAACAGAATCCCTGTGAGGATAAACACGTTGTCCGCCGCCATCCCGTAGGCCTGCTGCGTGATCTGGCCGTCAAGAATCTGTCGGGCCCCTTGCTGTGCGTGCTCCAGGTCCATCCCTTGCGAATAGAGCCGACCGGTGAATAGGTTCAACCGCTCATCGGCGAAGGTATTCGCCCCGTTCACATGTTCCATCAGCCCGTACCGGTGGAACTGGGTCATCCGGGTGAGATAGGTGGAAGCGACCGCAATCCCAATCGAGCCCCCCAACTGACGAGCCAACCCTAGTAGCGCCGCCCCGGAGCCGACGTCCGGACCGCGGAGATTCGCGATGCCCGCGATGGCCATCGGCAACAAGATAAATGCCAGCCCGACACCCCGAATCGCCAAGCCCAGTTGGGCATCGCTCTCGTTGCTTTGCGGCGTCGAGTGGCCCAGGAGCCAGTTGGCAATGATCGAAACGACGACCCCGAACAGGGCCAGGTCGCGGGCGGGGACGCCCTTATCCATCATCGCTCCCGTCATCATCATCCCCACCCCAAGGACGATGCCGGGCATGAGGAGAAACATGCCGCTGCGGAAGGAGGTGAAGCCGAGAACCGCCTGGGCGAAGAGAGGAAAGATGAACAGGCCCGAGTAGAGCCCGATTCCCGCGACGAAGCTGACGATGAAGCCGGAACTCAACGTCCGATCCTTCAGCACGCGCAAATTCACGACCGGCGACTTATTCAGCGACGAAAGCTGCCAGGCCACGAACGCAGTGGTGCCGGTGACGCCCAGGATGGCGAGTTGCAGGATACGCGCATTCTGGAACCAGTCCTCGCGGTTTCCTTCCTCCAGCACGTACTGGATCGAGCCTAATCCCATCGCCAAGAGGCCGATACCGAGCCAGTCGGCGCGACCGGCGGCGGGGCGGGCTTTTTCTTTGAAGAGGGAGCCGATGACGAACATCGTCAGCAGGCCGATCGGGAGGTTGATGAGGAAGACCAGCGGCCAAGAATAGTTGTCCGCCAGCCAACCGCCCAGCGCCGGCGCGACCGAGGGCGCCACCGTGATGCCCGTCGCCCAAACGCCTTGCGCCACAGTCTGCTCTTTCTGCGGGAAGATCTCCGCTAGTGCGGCCTGCGTCATCGAGATCAGAGGTGCGCCGGATGCGCCCTGGATCAACCGCCAGACGATCATCTCGCCCAGGCTGTGCGAAAACGCACAAAGCGCGGAAGAGAGGATGAACATCAGGATAGAGCCGAGCATGTACCGCTTCAAACCAAAGCGGTTAGCTAGCCAGGCCGTCATGGGGAGCACAATAACGTTCGCGAGAATGTAGGAGGTGCTGACCCAGCCAATCTCCTGCGTCGTCGCGCCGAGCGAACCCGCCATCTGCGGCAGAACCGGGTTGATAATGGAGGTGTCGAGCACCTCCAAAATCGAAGCAAGTACGAAACCGAAGAGCAGGAGCCAGCGCTTCGCCCCGTACTCGCCCCCTAACTCTTCAAGCGGCTTCACTCGCCCCCTTTCGCCGTGTTGACGGTGGCAATGACGGACATGCCCTGCCGAATTTCTTCCGAACCAGGAGAAGGCTGGATCGAGATACGAACCGGTACGCGCTGAACGACCTTGGTGAAGTTGCCCGTCGAGTTATCCGGCGGCAACAGCGTGGTCGCGGAGCCGGTGGCGCGGAGGACGCTCTCCACCTTTCCGTGGAACGTCTTGCCCGGGAACGCGTCGACTTCCAGATCCACCGGCTGGTTGGGGTGGACGGTCGAGAGCTGGGTCTCCTTAAAGTTCGCCATCACCCAAACGTCGTTCCCGTGGGTGATCGTCACGATCGTCTGTCCGGGATTGATGGACGTCCCCACGTTGACCGTGTGCTTCACCACGTAGCCGTCGCAAGGCGCGTAGAGGTTGGCGTCTCGAACGCGGACCCTTGCTCTTTCTACCGCCGCCCTCGCCTGAGCCACCTGGGCCTCGGCCGCCGTAATCTGTTTCTCGCGAAGCGCGATCTGCTGCGTTCCGGCTTGCGCGGAAGAGAGATCGGCCGCCGCCTGCGAGGTCTCGCTCTGGCTGTTCTGAACGTCCGCGTCGCGAATTCCGACTTCCGTCGAGCGGGAGCGCGCGAGGTCGACCCCGGAGCGAGCGACCTGGATCTGCTTCTGAACCGCCTCCGCCTGCCGCTGGGCCGCGTCCGACTGCCGCCGCGCCGCTACTAGCGCTGCCTGGGCCTGATTCACTCCCGCACGGGCTTGGGTCACGCCAGAGAGCGCGGCCTGGGCCCGTCCTTGGGCGCTTTCGTAGTTGGACTTAGCCGCCGAAGCGGTCGCATAGGCGTTGTCGTACTGCTGGCGGGAGATCGCTTCCTTCGCGAGTAGCTTTTCGTACCTTTCGAGGTCTCCCGCCGCCCGATCGGCGTCCGCCTTGGCCGCGCCGACCGTGGCAATCTCGGCGTCGGCGGTTTTCCGCGCCGTCTCGACCGCTTGAATCGCGCTCTCAAGCGCGGCCTGCGCACTAGCGATTCCGGCCTGGGCCTGCAGCGCCTGGGCTTCGGCCTGAGCGGATTGAGCTTGCGCCTGGGCGAGCGTGCCTTCGGCCTGCTTAACCACGTTTCGTACGGTATCCGTGCTGAGTCGGACTTGGAGCCGGGAGCCGACTGCCTTAGCGCCCTGGGCGGCCAGGGCCGCCTCCGAATGCTGGATGGCGGCCGAGGTCGAAAGTCTCTCGAATGTTAAAGCGGCCTCCGCTTGCGGCACCTGGGTCAGGGTCGCACGGTAGTTGGCCTCGGCCTGTTCGAGTTCTGCCTGAGCCCCGGCGGTGTCGAGGCGAGCGATGAGTTGGCCCTTCTTGACGAAGTCGCCATCCTTCACCTTCAGCTCGACAAGAGTGCCGGAGACGGTGGGGCTGATGCCGACGAGATCGCCGGTGACGTAGGCGTTGTCGGTCTCGACGTGGGTCTGGCCGAAGGTGTAGGAGCCGTAGGCTTTGGCCACGATGGCAAGCGCGGCCACGGCGACGACCGCACCCACGACGGCCTTTCGAGGTCCGCCGTTCTTGGCGGGAGTCGTTTCAGAGATGGGGGTTTCTTCGTTCATGTCGTTCACTTCGTGAGGGGCTGGCCCACCGCGCGAGTCAATCGCGCCTGGGCGGTAAGGAGGTCGTAGGTCGCGTCCACCTGGGCGGCTTGGGCCTGGGTGAGTGCGGCTTGGGCGTCAGTGACTTCGAGATAGAGGCCCACTTGAGCCTCGTAACGGCGTTGCGCGAGATCGCGGGCGGCGGAGGCCGCGGTCACGGCAACGGTCGCGGCGTCGCGCCGCTTTCGGGCGGTCTCCACGTCGAGCGCGGCGTTCTGAACCTGCAGGGAGACGTCTCGGCGAACTCGGTCGGCTCGGGCCTTTGCGGCGTCCACGATGGCGCGGGCTTCGCGGGTCCGTTCCCGGGCCAGTCCGCCTTCGTAAACCGGAATCGTCACGCCAAGGGTAATCGCGGCCGTGCTCTGCCGGACGTACTGGAACGAGGTGGTCGGATAGTAATTTCCGGCCAGACCGACGCTGAAGCGAGGGTCGGTCGAAGATCGCGCTAGCTTGATCCCCTTCTCCGCCGCCCGAATCTCGGTGGCGGTGGCAAGGATTTCGGTCCGTCGATCCAGTGCCTGCTGAATCAAAGCAGGGCGGTCAAGCGGTTGAGTCGCCTCGTCCGCTCCGCTGGCCACCGTCGTCTGGTCATCCAGCGGGCGACCAACCAGGTCGTTCAGACGGCTTCGTGCCGAGTTAAGTCCGTTCTGCCGCCTGACCAATTCCCGCTCGGCGTCCGCGACCTGACTCTGGGCCCGGTAGACATCGATCTTCTGACCGACGCCCCCTTCGAAAAGTCGGGTGTTGGTTTTGAGTTGCTCCTGATACGCGTCCAGTGAAGCCTGGGCCACCCGCACGCTCTGCTCGGCACGGAGCAGGTCGTAGTAGGCGGTCGTCGCTTCCAAGGAAGAGTCCGCCTCCACCGAGGCGAGGCCGTACTCGGAGGCAAGGGCGGAGAGCTTTGCTTGGGAGATGGCGGTGCCGATTTGGTTGGCGAAATCGAGGGTCTGGTCGAGTTGAAGGGTCAGGGCCTCGAGGTGATCCGGGACCACTTCGATCTTCTGGCCGGCGAAATTCAGATTCGATGAATCGTCAAACCGCGTAGCCGAACCGCTGAACCCTATCTGGGGCATCCGGCGCGAGTTCTGCTGGCCGACGCGAGCGCGGGCGGCCTTTACGTCCTCTTGGGCAACTCGGACCTCCGCGCTGTGGGCGCGGGTCTCCCGGATCACATCGGAAAGAGAAAGAGGCGTCCCTTGGAGGACAAGGGACAGTGCCAACGCAAATGTCGAGACCGTCATCGCACGGCCCCCGCGTTATCGATTGGGAATGCAAATCGTCTCATCACAAAAATTATTTACGAGTCGTAAAGAAAAATGTCGCAAAAAATTAAAATTTTTCGTCTAACCAGGTAGGATGCAAATTAGGATGACTACGCCCCCCTCGGAAATCGCGCAGCTGCGAAAGCCGACGCTTAAAGAACGCCAACGCCAACTGCGCGAAGACGCGATTCTTGATGCGGCGGAGGATCTCCTCCTAAACCGCGGCTTAGGCGCGATGACCTTGGAAGATTTGAGTGTGGAGGTCGGGATTTCGAAGCCGACGCTCTACCAGCACTTCCGTTCGAAAGACGAGGTAATCGCCGGGATCATGACCCGCGGTCTCCGTGCGGCGAAGCGCCAACTCCAAGAGTTCTCCGCGGTCCTTCCCCCGGCGAAAGCCCTAAAGGCACTTATCGAGATCTTCGTGGAAAAGCGGGCGGAAAATAACTGCGGCCCCGTCACCGATCTCTGTATCGCCCTTTCCCAACTCGCCCAGGGGCCGATCCGAGAGGCGGAGCGGGAGTTTAACGACGAGATCGAGGTCCTGGTGACGGCCGGGCAAAGGGACGGTACGATCCGCGCCGGCGTCCCCGCCCTCTTCATCTCCCAGACCATGATCAGCATCTCGAAGGACACGACTTACCACGACATGCTCACCGACGGGCGGACCAACATTCCGACGATGAAAAAGGCTCTTATAGAAATGCTCCTCGGCCCCCAGTCGGACTAAGTAAACTCGCGGCCAGTGCCTACCGACGCCGCGTCGTTCGAATTGGATCGCCGCCAGTTCATCCATTTCGTGCTGTCCTGCTCGGCGGCGCTCCTTCTCGGCGAGACAGGCTCTTGGACCGAATCCGAGTCCAAATCCTACGCCGCCTTCGAGGAACTCCCGGTCGACGCCGTCCGTCCCGAAGGCTGGCTCCGGTCCTATCTCGTGAAGCAGGCCGAAGGCCTTGGCTCACAACTGCCCCACGTCTCCTGGCCCTTTACCGAACCGTTTTGGAAAGGTGCGAAGAAAGGGGAGTCTTGGTGGCCGTGGGAACAGGTTGCCTACTGGGTGGATGGTGCAACCCGGCTAGCGCTCGTTCTCAACGATCCTACCCTCATGCACCAGGTGTGCGAGACGATTGACTTCACCCTGAAAACCATCGAGATCGACGGCTACATCGGCCCCGATTTCTTCAAAGACCCGCAGTGGGATTTCCACCGTTGGCCCCACGCGATTTTCTTCCGCGGCCTCTCCGCCCTCGCCGACTCGAAACCGGCCATGAAGGAGGCTATCGTCGAAGCGATGACCAGCCACTTCCTCCTGGATCCGGCCGGCTACGGCAAACCGACGCGGAACGTCACCAACATCGAATCCATCCTCTGGTGCCACGGCCAGACCGGCGACGCTCGCTTCCTGCGCCTCGCCGAAAAAGCCTGGGAAGAGTTCCTCACCGTTGCCGCCGACCCCGAGCATGGAGACCTCTCGAAAGAACGCGTTGCGGCAAATACGCCGATCAACGCCCACGGCGTTACCTACATCGAAACCGCGAAGCAACCCGCGATTCTCTTCGCCCACTCGGGAAAGCAGGAGTACCTCGATTTCGCCCTCGCTGCCCAACGGCGGATCTTCGATCACCACATGCTGGTCGACGGCATCCCCTCGACCTCCGAGTGGTACCGCGGCGTCGGCTCCCTCGACTCCCACGAGACCTGCGATATCACCGACCACACCTGGTCCTGGGGCCACCTCCTGATCGCCACCGGCGACGGCGTCTGGGCAGATCGCATCGAGCGCGCCTGCTTCAATGCCGGCCCCGGTGCCATCAAGAACGACTGGAAAGCCGTCCAATACTTCTCCTGCCCCAACCAAGTCATTGCGACACTCGACTCCGACCATAACGCCATGGCCTACGGCGGCCGCATGATGGCCTATCAGCCCAATCCGGGCCAACACACCGCCTGTTGTGGTGGGAATATCCACCGCCTGATGCCGAGTTACGTAAGCCGGATGTGGATGAAGACGCCCGACGGGGGCATCGCGGCCACACTTTACGGCCCTTCGAAGCTCAAGACCAAGCTTGGTAAAGCGGAAATCTCCATTGCCCAGACCACCGACTATCCGTTTGGCGAGGAGATTCATTTCACGCTCGGTCTGGAAAAGCCGACGAAATTCCCCTTGAAATTAAGAATCCCCGCCTGGTGCGAAGAACCGCGTCTCGAAGTGAACGGTCAGCCCGCTGCCGTCGCGATCAAAGAAGGATTTACCTCCCTCAACCAGCTTTTCCATCCTGGTGACAAGGTGACCCTTACCCTGCCGATGAAAACCGAGGTCACCCGCTGGCCAGACAACGGCGTCGCCCTTGAGCATGGCCCGCTCGTATACGCTCTCCCCATTCAAGAGGAATGGACCCCCGTCGTGGAGCCGAGATACACGACGAAGGAGTTCCCAAGTTGGAACGCCACCCCTAGCAGCGCCTGGAACTATGGCATTTTGGATGCCGAGAAGGCCCAGTTTGTCCGTCTATCCATGACCGAAGACCCCTGGTCCAGCCCGCCTTCGCAAATCCGCGTCTCGGCCCGGCCAGTCGACGGATGGGAGTTGCTCGTGCA
>FTBF01000080.1_pt1 | contig 27677 bp, 11 predicted proteins | sample 1639301 | NCBI WGS metagenome assembly FTBF01 (sample SAMEA3914864, study PRJEB12502) | metagenome | biome: forest; material: soil | place: USA | collected 2012-03-12 | depth 0.3 m
CTCCCTGTTCCGGGACCCCCCGGGAGACACCAAAAAGGAACCCGCCGATGCCGAGAGCGAGGACGTCCTAAGGGCTAAATTCCGCGAGCAGGGCTTCGAGATCACCGAACTTACGATGATCAAGGCGAAGTCGGCCAAGGCGAAGACCTTCGGAAAGGTCAAGCTGGGCCACCTTGCGGTTTTCTGTCGCCAGTTCTCGACGATGATCGACGCGGGCGTTTCGCTCGTGCGAGCCCTCGACGTTCTCTCGACGCAGACCCAGGATCCCAAGCTCAAAAAGATCCTGCTCGACATCGGCGAAAAGGTCGAGGGTGGCGAAAGCCTCTCTCGCGCCATGCAGCGCCACCCCAAGTCGTTCTCCAACCTCTTTATCGGTCTTATCAAGGCCGGTGAAGTGGGCGGTATCTTGGAAGAGTCGCTCCAGCGCCTCTCGACGTTCCTTGAAAAGGACGTTGAACTCCGCCGAAAGGTGAAGTCGGCGATGACCTATCCCATCCTCATCGCGATCATGTCGGTCGCGATCGTAACGTTCCTGGTCTCCTGGTTCGTTCCGCAATGGGTGGCGATTCTTACCGACCTTGGTATCAAGGGCGACGCCCTTCCCGCGCCGACCAAGATTCTGATCGCTATCTCAAACACGGTGTCGCACTACATGCACTACGTGTTGATCGGTATCGTGGTCTACATCTTCGCTTACCGGGCTTTCGTGCAAACGAGGTTTGGACGGCGCGTGGTCGACCGAATCAAGTTGAAGCTTCCGGTATTCGGCAAGCTGCACCACAAGGTCTGCCTCGCGCGGTTTAGCCGCACCATGGGCACGCTGCTCACTTCGGGCGTTCCGATTCTCCAGGCTATGGAGACGGTGGCCGGAACGGTCGGTAATTCGATCATGTCGGACGCGCTCCTTGAGAGCCGCGCCCGCATTCGAGAAGGCGACCGCATCGGCGACCCGCTCGAAGCTTCGAAGCTGTTCCCGCCGATGGTCGTTCACATGATCGCGATTGGCGAAGAGTCGGGCTCGCTCGACTTCATGCTTCAGAAGATCGCGGACTTCTACGAGGATGAAGTGGACGCGGCGATCAACTCGCTTACCGCGGCCATCGAACCGATCATGATCGTCAGCCTGGGCTTCGTCGTCGGCTTCATCGTCGTCGCGATGTTCATGCCGTTGGTCGACGTCATCTCCAAACTTTCGTCCGGCGACGCCGACGACAAGTAAGTCGAAATCTCGATCGATGGGAAGACACAGAGGGCTAAAAATGCTCTCTGTGTCTTTCGGGTTTGGGTGGCCATGCAACCTTAACCCCCCGGTTGACCGGTTTTCTGGCATTCTGTACGGGCCTCCATGCTATATCCCGACCCCGTGACCCCGACTTTGCCGCCTTGGAGCGCGGTTGTGGGCTTTATTCTCGGAGCGCTGGCGGGAAGCTTTTTGAACATGCTGATCTGGCGGCTGCCTCGTGGCAAGTCGCTTATCGACCCGGCGCACTCAATCTGCCCAATCTGCAATCACCGATTGACAGCCCTGGACCTCATCCCTATCGTGAGCTGGCTCCGGACGGGAGGGAAATGCCGCCATTGCGCGGCGCCCATCGCCATCCGCTACCTGCTCGTGGAAGTCTTGGTCGGCTTACTGTTTGCCGCGATCTGGCTCCAAACGATGACGGTAGCCATCGATCCCCACTGGGCCGACTTTTTCATCTACGCGGCGGCGGCGGCGATCCTGGTTGGGATCATCTATATCGACTGGGAGCTCTACATCATCCCGGATCAGCTAAACGCGGCATTGCTCCTGGTTGGCTTGATCTATGGAGCCACCCACGGGACGCTTCTGCTCTCGATAAAAGGCGCCCTCCTGGGGTGGGGCCTCATCTGGGGCTTCGTTTTGCTCGGGCGCCTCGCATTCGGCAAGGATGCGATGGGCGATGGCGATATCAAGATGATGCGGGGCGTTGGCGCCCTTCTGGGGCCGACCCTGCTTCTAGCTAATGTAGGCCTGGGCGTCGTGTTGGGACTTATTGGCGGAATCGCCGGCATCGTTATCGAGTCGCGCAAGGCAGTCCCCGCGGAGGCGGCCGCCGAGGCAGTCGAAGAGCCGCCGATTGACGCGACGCCGGTCCGGCTCGTTCTGCTCGGGGGCGTGATTTACCTCTTCTGTATCGATATCCTGGCGCTGTTTATTAAGCCGGTCTACCGGTGGATCGAGAGTCAGTACCCTCCGGAACTCGTTGTTGAAGAGGATGATTGGAAGCCTTCGGCTACCACCATCCCCTTCGGCCCCTACCTCGCGGTAGGGGCATTGATCTGCATGCTGGCGGGCGGACCGATCGAGCGTGCCATGAAAACGTATTGGGATAACGCGACGGGCGCCACCCCGCGCGTTAGCTTCATTCGCTCGGGTAGAACCCCGAGAAGCCTCGCAGATGGGCTCGCGCCCACCTTCAAAGTGGAACAAAGTCCCGGAATAGTCAGTCTATTGCCACGGGACGGGCAGGTTATAGAGTGTCTATGAGACGACGGAACGGATTCACACTTATCGAATTGCTGGTGGTCATCGCGATCATCGCGATTCTGGCCGCGATCATTTTCCCGGTCTACGCCCAAGCGAAGAAGAGCGCATACAAGTCCTCCGACCTGTCCAACATGAACTCTCTGCGTACGGCGCTTCAGCTCTATCGGGCGGATGCCGGCGCTTTCCCGCCCGCTTTGCTGGGCTATGTGAGCCAGTACGAGAACGTTTCGAGCGGCAATATCGTGCCGCCGAATGCGATTCGCGACGCGCTCTACCCGAAGCGTGTCGAAAGCCTCGCCGTCTTCCGCCCGGCTCTGAACCGCGTGCCGGACAACGCGCCCGGCCATGCCTATAACTCGACCACCATCGAGAACGGTAACGACGCGATGGTAACGGCGGCCTATTGGCCGGGGCCTTCGGGCAACGGCGCCGCCGCTAAGAGAACGCAGCGGTACGGCTCCGCGGATGGATTCGTTCAGCGGGCCTATCACGATCCGCTCACGAACGCTTGTGCGGTTTTGCCGACCTACTACTACAAGGTCAGCGGGTACGACGCCGCGCCGGTGACTAGCGATGTTAGCGGCAAGTGGGAGACCCATTATCAGCTTTTCTGGACCGGTTGGACGGTTCCGGCCGATCCTTGCAACCCGGATCCGCTCACGGAATCGGGCAGCTCAAGCGATGAAGTTCGCCAGCTGGGCTACACCGATCCTCCCGAGACGACGGTCGTTACGTGGAACGGATTCTTCCGCGACTACGTGAACGGTTCGCCTCAGCACCTCAAGCAGGACCTCGTCCTGTTCCTCGCCGGCAACGCCCGGCCGATGGATTCCGCTAACGTAGCCTCTCAGGCTTGGGCGGTCACACCCTAAACGGGAATGGCTATCATGACGATTTCGACGCAGACGAGGGGCCTTCGTGGGTCCATGACCGGGGCTTTAACGACCAAACGGCGACAGGCGGGAACGTCTCTCGTGGAGATCCTCGTCGTCATCGTGATCTTCTTGATCGGCATTCTCGCGGTCATCCAGGTCTTCCCGGGCGGCTTCCGCCTCTTGCTCACCACCCGCAGTAACTCCGTGGCTACCCAGATGGGCCGCGACGAAGTGGAGCGGATCAAGGCAAATCCGGATCTTCTTCCCGAAGAGGTTCTCGCCGTTCGCTACTCGGGCGGCGTCCCGGTCGTCGACCCTGGGGTCGATCCTCTTAGTGTCGCCCCGCAAGGCGATCTCATCAGCAGTACCGGAATCCTTACCAACGGCGGCACCGATCCTCGGGATTGGATGTACGCGTCGGGCGCAAACGTGGCTCGCCGAATCATTGGCGAAGGCCAGCGGGTCCCCGCGCCTCGTCAGGTGGGCAATGATAACGGTGGGCTGATGCTCCTCGATCATGGCCCCATCGATCCGGGGCCCACCACTTGGGCGAACTACCCGAACATCGTCGCCTACGCCAACGATCTCAGCCGAAGCTTGGGTGTGCCTCGTGATGCGGTGCCGAGCGCGCCGGTTAGCGGTTGGAACGTTTCGGTTCCCGGCGGTTCGAATGTGGCCAACGCCCAGTGGGTCGCCACCCCGATCTCGCTGGCGCCCTTCGAGTTCTTCGTCGTGGACGCTTCGACGCCGAACGCCGGCTTGCTGCTGCCCACGGATGTCCACGACCGGCTCTACCGGGTGCGGGTGAGCGCCACGATCGCTACCGCCGGTACCTACACTCGCGTCGACTATGTTTCGCTGAGCGTTCTCGTCCCGGCGATGGCAGACCTCCAAACCCAACAGAAGTATCCGTTGGTGTTGGTAAACCTGACTAACCTGCTGACCGCGACCCCGAACGCAGCGCCGGCCGGTGCAACGGTGGCGAGCGCCGAAACCGATACCATTCGGGTGGCCCCGCGCTACATTCCTCGTACCCTCCCTGGTTGGTCCGGCGATCCGTTCGAGGTGAAGATCCTCAACCCGAACCTAGGCGTCCTCCTGTTCTCGCCTGCCGCTCGCGAAGGTGTCGTCTCCCGTCCGGGCGGCGTAACGGAGCCGCTGTTGGCTAAGGTCGACTACGACGTGCTTGACTGGCGCGTCCTCCACGAAGATTTCCGGGTGACCGGCAACGCCACGATGCAGCTCGCGCTGCAGAGTCTCAAGGTCGGGGCAAACCCGGGCCCGGATGGCCGCCTCAACGGTTGGATTCCGGGATTGGAGACGGCGGCTTCGCCCACGGATAACGTGGTGGTCGTTGACGTCACCACCGGAGGCATCCTTCACGAAACCGGGGGCGACATCAAGGTCGATAAGAGCCGAGGCGCCGTCACCATCAACACGTCGCCGGCAGGCACCGTTACGATGGACATTCCGGCGGGTGTCGGCAATGCCCCGATCGCAATGACTGGTGTATCTCTGGTGAATCGCCCGCTTCGCGTGCTCTACCGGGCTCGCAACGAGTGGTCGGTCCAGCTCATCAAGGGGGCCGCTCAGTACCCGCTGGTGAATGTGCTGCCCACCTTGGATCAGTTCTCCGGTGCCTGTTTTATTGGCAATGGGTCCTCGGGCATTGCCAGCCACCTCTATTTCCCCAAGTCAGACGTCAATCGGAAGATCACGATCGACAAGATCGCCTATTACGACACGGCTGACGTGCTGCACGTGATCGAAGGGCAGGATTTCCAGATCCACTATGCAGTAAACGACACGCTGGTCCTTCCGTGCATCGAGCTCAAGGACATCGACTCGGCGGCCAAGCGCTTTACCGGCTTGGACGGCGAGTTGCCTCCGGTGACCGGCGTCAAGGGAGCCAGCTTGGCGGTTCGCGTGCTCTGGAACCCCGAAGCCTTCACTTTCACCAACGACACCAATACGAATATGTCCCGGGTTAACGTTTACAACCGGGCTTGGCGCAAGAGCATGACCGAGACCTATCTCCGGGCGGAGGAGTCGCGATGAGAATGAAACGCATCCTGAAGAGAGCCTTTACTTTGATTGAGCTGCTGGTGGTCATGGCGATCACCGCGGTGATGCTGACGCTCATCGTCACTCCGCTTTTCCAGAGCATCAACCTAACGCGCAACGCTCAGGCGTTCGCCGATGCTCAGGACAAGGGCCGCATTATCACCGAGAAGATCGCCCGTGAAGTCGGCAACGCCGTCTCCGTAAGGGACGCCGCCAGCACGATGGCCCAGATCGGGTCCGTGATGGTCGAGCTGCCCTACACGAAGCTCGACCTGATCCCACCTGCACAGTTCCAGGTCGGGGAAATCATCGCTCCCGGCATTTTCCGAAACCCTGGCTCAGGCAAGATCGACCCGACGATGAAGCGGCCGCTGGGCGACATTCGTTTGCCGATCGCCCCGGGCGCGACTGTCGTTCGCTGGTGGGTCGGTCTGAATAACCCGAGCAAGGCTTATAACGAGCCGTATTCCGGGTTGCTCATGCTGCGGAACGGCGACCGGGACAATCTCTATGTCCTGCGCCGCGCGGAAGTTCAGCCGTTCATCTATCGGCCGCGAAAGGACAACGCTCCGAATTCGTCGGCTTGGCGCCCGAATCTCGCGTTCTTCCATTCGGACGACTTTGTTAACAACAACCAGGAGTTCGACACCCGGATCATCGATCTGGACGATCCCTACTTCTTCGTCATGGATGGCAAGTACCAGCCGGAAGGCGGTGGGCTGCGGCAAAATGATCCGGACAAGAACAACCGTGTGCTTAACTGGGCGACTGCTTCGGTGGTGCAGACGGAAGTATCGCGCTACGACATGATCCGCCCGTCGGTCACGGGAAGCCCTCCCAAGCTCGACCCGAACGCGGCTTACCCGGTCGTCCCGCTCATCCAGTTCCGCCCGAGCCGCGTCAGCTCCGCGCCCGCCTCCGGCTCCGCGGCGGCTCGTCCCGGTGAGTCGATCGATGGTCTCGACATCATCGGTCCGGATACCTACCAGACCGAGCGCGGCCTTTGGACGAACGCCATCGTCCGCTATTACCCGTCCGGTTACGGTCTCAGCCCCACCAACACGGCTCTTGAGATCGCGTCGGTAGATGCACAGGGCGGTATCAATATCAGCAACGGCGGAGCGAGTAACGATGGGCTGGATGGTCTGCACAATGCGCCGGACAACTTCGTTCTTTTCGATCTGAAGCTGTATGAGCAGATGATCGCCCGAGGGCAGGCCTATCCGTTTACCGGCGCCGCCCTCTCGGCCGAGCAGACCGACATCGTTACCAATCCCACCCCGGCCCGCCGCTGGACCACCGAAGACTCCCAGCGACGGATCTTCACCCCGTTCCGTGTTATCACGGGTACCGGCAAGCTGGTGACGAGCTTCCCGATCGAGGAAGTCGGAACAACGGTAGTTCCTGGTGGCAAGCCGAACCTGCCGACGCTTACGACGAGCGCCACCTATGCGGTATCGCCGACTCAGGCGGCAAGCTCCGATCCGGGCCTTGCGACCGCTCCGATGAGTCCGCTGGTCGCGGGCTACGACGTTAACCGCGCCTTCAACCGGGCATGGAACGCTTACCCGGCCCTTCAAGGCCAGTTGCAGCGATTCATCGACCTTCGAATGGTGCCAAACCTCGACGGAACGTTCTCTCCGCTAAACCCGATCGCGGCGTCAGGCGAAGTCCGCGGTTTCAGCTTCGATGCTGGGAACGGGGGCGCGGTCAACCGCGTCCGAATCACCCCTGGCAGCGATGAAGTGTATGGCCCTGACCAGACGGTCAACGGGGGTTCCGGTGGCTATGCCGTACGTATTCGTTACACTCGCGTCTCGGGCAACCCGGGACCGAATCAGTATCGATTGGTTTACGCCGATCTGCCTGAGCCGACGAGTGCGGCCAACCAGGTGGATTACACCGTCCTCGGAATCAATCCGCTCCAGGTGCCGATGCCCCCCGACTTCCTGGGTTACTACCCGAATAACGTGGTGAGCGCGATGATTCAGCCTCGCTACAAGGCGGGCTACCTTCAGTTCTGCTCCGATCCTAACGTGCCGATTCCGGCCGGCGATATCACTGTTCGCTACCGGTTCCAGCTCAACGGCCCGGGCGACACCTTCGCCGTCGACTACGACACCCGCGAGATCATGCAGATCTTGCTCACCGTCAAGAACTACCCTCAGTCGAGCGTTCCAAACGCTCAGTCCATTACGCTGAAATCGACCGCAACGCTGCGGAATGCGCTCCGCTAGGCTTCCCATGACCCGTTCCAATCGTTCCATCGTCCGAATCCGGCAGCACGGCCAGACGCTCATCATCGCGATGATCGTGATGGGTGTGCTCTTGATCCTCGGTTTGGTGTTCCTCGGTCTCATTAACCGGAACATCCTGAACGCGGCCCGCAGTCAGCGCCGCTCGGAATCGACGGACCTCGCTGAGGCGGGAATCCGCTACGCTCACGGGCAGCTGGTGAGCAGTCCGCTTGGCGCCGACTGGCGCGGCACTCCTGTCGCCCTGTCCTCCAGCCCGACCGACCCGGATGCCACGCTTGACCCAGACGCCTACTACCTGCGCCCGGGAAGCGGTATTCAGTACGCCCCTGGTCTGAAAGATCTCGGCGGCCCGGACAAGCTGGGACCCTTTATCCGCATCCCGTTCTCCGGCGGCCGATCGTTGGTCCGCGTCCGCTACGGCGCGACCGACGCGAACCCGACCCCGGCGGTGCCGGGCGGCCCGATGCGCAATCCCGGCACCGCTCGAGCGAGCCTGATCATTGAGGCGATCGGCCGGCCCGGCGAAATCAAGCAGAACGACCCGACGACGCTGAACACCTCCGGCGCCATTCGCTTCCGGAATTTCGCCGACGATAACGCCCTGACCGCCGCGATGGCGGCGATGGCGAATGCAAACGGCCAGATCCCGGCGAGCCGCCGGCTCGTCGCCTTCGCTCAGATCGGCATTATCGACGCCGCCCGGTTCGAAACGAACACCTTCAACTCGTCATCCCCGATCGAACTGGGGATCGCCGACGGTCTTGGAATCGTCGCCTTTGACGACGTCAACGGCATCGGTACCGCCGATGTTGAAGGCAAACTTTCGCTTCAACTCGGCACCGGTGTCACCTCCGCTGCGCCGCTAAGAAACGTCCCCTCCGGGCAGGGCTCTCTGTACGTGAACGGCAATCTTAAGCTGTACGGCAACGTCCAGTTGAGTCTCAACCGTGCCCTAGGTGACTCGGTCCGGGTCGCCGGCTCAATCTCCGGCGCCAACAACGCGCAACTGACGATCTTCGGCACCGATTTCACCGGAGGCGCCTACGTGCAGGATGCGGGCACTCTCCTCGATAACGGTGCCACGGGTGGCGCGACGTTCGACAGCCAGAACCCCAAATTCAGCACGGCCAGGGGCCTTCTCTTTGACGGTGCGCCTCGTACGGATGTCGATGGCTATGCCAGCGGCGTGGGTCGCCTGATTCCGCCGTCGATCCTGACCGTGGACCCGCAGTCCAAGCTCAACCGCTACGTCGAGCTGACCCGCGAAAGCGGCGTCAACTTCGGCGGCAACAATACGGGCCGGTTCGGCTTTGGCCAGGGCATCTACGTCGACAACGCCGGTGATCGCCAAGAGGCTACCGATGCCGAAGGCCGCCGAACCGTAGGCAGCCAGCGCTCGCTCTTCGACGACTGGCTCAATCCGAACTCCGGCGCCGCCGACTCGGGCTGGAAGGGTCCGTTCTACGTGCCGCGCGGCGCGGTGGTCGAACTCCTGCCGGACGGCTTTACGATTCAGCGTGACGGCTCCGCCCCGCAGGCCGAGCGCACCTGGAAGAACCCCGATGGCACGGACAGCGGCCTGACGACGATTCGTTACCGGCTTGGTATGGTGAACGGAAAGATCTGGGTGGTCAACACCCTCACTCCGACCATCGGCGACATCAATGTGGCCGGCCTCAACTTCACGAAGGGCGTTCCCTTCAACGGCGTGTTGTACTTCGATGGCAACGTCCGCGTTCGCGGCACGATCCCCACCGGCGTGCAGATGACGCTGGTGTCGGGAGCGACGATCTATATCGACGGCTCCATCACTAAGGGCATCACCAACACTGAGGCCTACACCAGCGCCGGCGGCCTTCGCGATCAGCCGATCAAGGAACTGCCTACCGCGAGCTTGATGCTCATGGCGAAGGACAACGTCGCGGTCAACACCTCGATGTTCTTCGGACCGGAAGCAACCCAGACGCTCGAAGCCGTGAACGACGTATCGGGCGCGACGGGCATCAGCCCGCTCCGTATCCGCGCCGCCGGCGGCAGCGGGTCCGGTCAGTTGAGTCTCATGCACGAGTTCGTCATGGACCCGATGAATCTTGCCGGAACGGCTAGTCTGCCCAGCCCGCAGAACTGGGTTCCTTTGGCCATGAACTATCGCCAGTGGGACGCCACCAACAAGGGCGTTCCGACGCAAGCCGTCATGGCCATCACGATGGACGACGGTACCGCCGCCGCGAGTTTCCTCGCGATGGATGTGAACTTCGGCGTCGGCACCAGCACCTATCCGTTCAACGCCGTCGATCCTGACGGGCTGATCACCAACACCGCGGCCACCTACACCGGTCAGGGCTCGGGGCAACTCGCCCTCTATGGCCTGGGCGGCGAAATCTGGCAGCGCTACAGCCGCTTCGAGTTCCGCTCGTTCGATCTGATCGCCGACCCGGTTGGTGCAACCTTTACTCCGAACAGCCAAATGGTGAATCAACCAAGCGGACCGGCCTACAAGATGTTCGGCGGCGGGAACAACCTCCTGATTCGTCCGGGCTCCATCGCCAGCGTCTCGGCCAACGACACGCTCATCGGCCGCGCCGCGGTCGCTCCGAGCGACGTGAAGATCGAAGCCTCGATCTTCGCCGAACAGGGTTCCTTCTTCGTGATCCCCGGAAACTGGTTCAACCCGAATCCGAACGACCTTCACGACACGTACGTACGCCGCATCAACGAACTGATGGCCGCGCCGAACAATCTGCCCGCCGACCAAGCCGTCGCGCAAGCCAAGCGAATTCGCCTCGAATCGTTTGGCGCCGCTCCGTCGGTGCCGTTCTACGGCGAGCCGCTAGACGTTCGGGTGAACATCATTGGCTCGGTGGCCGAGAACCTGCCGCCTCCGATCGCGGTTCAGTCCGAGTGGATCCGCAAGTGGGGCTGGATCCCTCGCCGAATCGGCGCCACGGGGATCGGTATCCCGCTTAAGCACGTGCCTGGTTTCGACCCCAACTATCTTAACGGGCCATCTGCCCAACAGAAGCGAAACTTCGTGCCGAACTTGATCATTCAGTATGATCCCGTACTCGCTACCGGTCGTCTAAATACTGTCGACCCCCTGATTCAAGCGGCCGATCCAATCCGTCAGGACGAAATCGGTCGGCCCCTTCCGCCCATGCCACGCCTACCTGTCAGCCCGCGATTGGCTTACTTCGGAGAGCTTTGATGAATCCCCTGCGACGACTCCTTTCCTCTGTTGCCCTTACCGGCCTCCTCGCCATCGGCGCGGCGGCCTGGGGGCAGACGCAGGGCTTCGTCTCAAAGACGAAGACCATTCGCGCGGCCGTTCTGCTGCTCGACTCCGACAAAGTCGGGGGCGAAACGTACGGCAAGACTTCGGCGCCCTACACGTTTTTCAACCTGGATCAGACGCTCGGGGTCAAACCCGACGGCTGGACCTTCATCAACCCAAACGCACCCGGCATCGTCACGACCGAGATCCAAAATCGGTATATCGAGTGGGGAGTCTCGGATACTCCAGTCATCGGCTCGCCGATCGGTAAACGAAACGGCGCCTATTGGACGGTTCAGCTTTCGCAGCTGAACGAGACCCAGGTGTCCAACTACGACGTCCTCCTGATCGCTCCGCGAACTCAGTTGTCGCTCAATACGATTGAGCGGGAGCGGCTGCGGCGCTTCGTGGACGGTGGCGGCGTGCTCTGGGTCGACCTTGGCGCGGCCCCTACCGGTGCTGGACGAGCCCAATATATCGACGAGCCGCACAACATTCCCCTGGCTCTAGAATTGGCTACGGGGGCGCAGGGTGCTTACCGCGCCTCAGCCAGTCCTTTGTTGGATGGAATTCGCCGGGTTACCGACAGCGATATCTATCTGCTAAACGGCGGGACCAACGCGATCGAACCCGTCAGCCTCACGTCGTACAACGATCTGCCCCTCGTCGGTGAGTTCCTTCGCTACCGAACCATCGCTGCCTCGCCGGGCAACAACTCGTTCCCGGTAATCTCGGCCGCCCAATTGGGTGACGGCGCGATCGTCGTTACCGCCCGGGGCGCCGCGTTGATGCTGAACAACAATCAGTTCAACTTCACCGCGCCGAACCCCGTGCCAACCGCGGGCCTTCGTGCCGCGGCACGCCTTGCCGTAAACCTCGTCGGGATGGGTGGCTCGTACTCACAGCCCGGTGGCAGCAGCCGCAAGAATGGCAGCGCCTCCGCTGATCCCGGCTCTCCCGTTCTCTCTCGCTTTACCGCCGAAGGGAGCTACGGACCCGGCAACCTCGTTTCCGGTGCCCCGACCTCTTCACCGGTGACCTACAAAGGGTTCCTGGTCGCATCGGTCGGCAATCGGGTAGTGGTGTTTGACGCCAAGCCCGGGCGCGACCTTGACGGCGACGGCGACGAGGACGACGGCATCGTTGACGCCAGCGGGACGGTTCACGACGACTGGCGAGATACTTCGGTCGGTCGCTCGATGGACGTCGTCTGGGTTAGCCAGCCCATCCCGGGTGGGGCGATCAGCAGCCCGGTCTGTGTCGAAGTTCCCGACGCCTTGGGCGGCGTTCCTAAGGATCAGATCCTCGTTACAGATAGCTTCGGTTCGGTCTACGCGTTCAATCTCAACCAGCTGACGGCCAACTACCGACTCGTTGGGGGAGAACACCAATGGTTCTGGATCTACAGTCCTCCATCGCCGTCGGGCAGTTCGGGCCCTCCGGGGCAGTACGAGACGGACCCGGTGACGGGCGCGCCAAGAATTAACCCGCCCACGGTTTACGACGGGTTGGCTTATGTGGCGGATGCGACGCAGTTGGGTAGCTCTCCGGTAGGCCGCGTCTGGGTGATCGACCTTGGCGCAAAGCGGATTATGCAGACCGGTTCCATGAAGCCGTGGTTGGTGGGCGGCCCGGGCGTGGCCGGTACGCCGCTCCCAGGCGTTACTTCTAGCCCGACGGTTGGTTACATCCCCATCGGCGATAACTCCGGTGGCGTAGACCGCGTATTGTATGCGCCCGGTATCTCGGGCAGCAACAATCAACCCGGTTTCGTAAGTCTCTGGCTCGGTGCGAAAGGTGAGAACCCGAGTAACTGGGATGTCGACGATATCACCAGTGTCCTTCACATCACAACACGTGCGGGGGCAAACGGACAACTGCCGATCTATTACCCGCCTGGGGGCGATACGCCCGCGAGCATCCGCATGGGTGTCCACCTTACGGTGCTCGACGGGAACGCAAACCCTCTCCCCGCTGGAGATTGGGTCGATCTGAATAACGGTCCGATGGACGGTGGTCCGGGAGCGATTAACTTCAAGGTCATCAAGACGAAGGCGCAGTTTAAAGCCGCCAACATCGCCATTCGGATCGACTACTCGATCGACTGGGGAAGCGATCCGGTGAACCTAAGTAGCGCGATTGAGCGCGGCCGCTTGCTCCTTCCGATCCGGAAGTCCCCTTCCGTCGACCAGAGCCAGCGAATTCTTGGGCCGATTGCGCTTACGTCGCGTGGCACCCTCCACCTCGTCGAAGGCTCGAACAGCCCGACGGCGGCGGGTGGCTCCTACTTCGCCATTCGAGAAGATGCGGGGCGAGGTTCGTTCCGGGTCGTCTCCCGCTACACGCTCTATCAAGCTTATCAGCAGACCTTCGGCTCGACCGGATTGGGACAAGGCGCCTCCGTGCCGCCCGTTCTTGAAGACGCCGACCTGGTCATGCCGCTGGCGAACGCTGCGATGGGTGGCGGGCTAACCGCGCTCCTCAATCAGCCGTTCACCACATTCCGGTTCGCGGGCGGAATCGCCCTTCGGAACGGCTTGGCCTACGCCTCGATCAACGCCAGCCACGGGCCGATCCCGGTTGCGATTCTCGGCACCTTCAAGGCGGAGCCAGAAACCCCCGAGTTAAAGCTCGGAAGCAACCTTCCGGCCAACCCGGTGATCATGCAGACGGACTTCGCCCGCAGCAATCCTGCCGCGGTGATCCAGACGCCCACCCAGACCCGGCTATCGGGTGACCGGCTGACCGTGGATACGGATCAGGGCATCATCCGGATCGAGAACCTCGCCACGGTAACCCGCAACGAGATCACCGATTGTTTGAGTCTGAGCCAACCCATCGGAATCGGCGGCGACAACCGCGCGTTTACGCTCCGAAATCCGGATGCGCAAGGCGATCGCTGGAGCCCGCTGCTCTGGTATGGCATGTGGAACGGCGGTACCGCCACCAGCACTCCGCTGGTGGCCGGAAACGAAGTGTTCCTCGGCGCCAACAGCATGCTCCCGGGGCTGTTCGCCAGCAACTTCACGAACTTCACGAGCAGCAGCGGCGTGATCTGGTCGGTCGACGCCGATACGCCCACCACGGGCACGTTTGCCGTGCATCCGGCGACCCGCCCGTGGCTTACCCAGGCGGCTCAACTCGTCACCTCCGTGGCAAACGTCATTGACCCGGCAAACATTCAGGTCAGTCCGTACTACCGAATGCCGCAGAACCGGGGCATTGCTTCGCTCCAAGACTGGGTTCTTCGTCTGAACCAGACGAAGATCGGTACCTCGACCCGGACCTTCGGCGTAGCCGGGGGCGACGGAATCGTGGCCGCCTGGGGTGACAACGGACTCTATGGCCTGAGCCGCGCCGACTTCGTGGTTGCGGATGAAGGACGGCTCCTTCGCGTCGACTCCAGCGGAAACCCGATCTCGAACGCCTTCGGCGGCCGGTTCACCGGAATTGGCAACGGTGGCGGCGCGGCGGAGTTTCGCCCCCTGGTTCGGCCGGTCAAGGCCTACCCGGTGGGCGATGGCGAGTTCCTGGTGGTTGACGCCGGGGCAAACCGCGTGGTCCGCTTGGATGACGACGGCTCCGAACTGCGCTCGATCGACCGGATCACGCTCGACCCGACTTATAAACCGGCCGACTACCGGGCCAACGACCCGCTCGTCTTCAAGGACCCCCGCGATGCCGTGACCTACCAAGGCTACGTCTTTAAAGGGGCTACGGAGGTTGTCACCGGCCAGCAGGCGGTTGAGTACTGGATTCACTACGTCGTGGCTGACGCTGGGAACGGACGAATCGTGGAGCTGATCGACCGGTACAACGTCGACCCGAACGGCGTCGTCGGTGCACCCATTTCGGTGTCCGCTCCCGATCCCGAGACCGGCAATATGCAAAATACGCCGCAGGTGGGCGTTCTCGTCTGGCAGAGCCCGTCTCTCCAGAGCTCGGCGGTCGGCAGCTACTACAACAGCATCAGCCGGGTCTTCATCGGCACCATCGGCTCGGGCCGCTACGTCTACGTAGCGGGCGTGAGCAAGTCGCGCCCAACCCGGGTCGCGGCGGGTCTCGATAATCCGACCGGCGGCCAGCAGCCGACGGCGGCTTCCGGTGGCGCGGTTGTCATCTTCGACGGCATCGGTGGCGTTCGTGTCTTCGACCGGTTCGGTCTCCCGAGCCTGCAATCGACGAAGTTCTTGAGCAACCCGACCACGGGCCTCTTCGACCTTACGACGCCGGCCAGCCGGCCGAGACAGAACGATCGGCCCTTTACCGGGCTCCAGGCGGTCAGCGCCGCGACGTATGTCGCGGGCGGACAGGCTGGTGTTCGAATCATGGTGACGGACGCGGACGCGGTCTACGAGTTCGGCGTCTCTTCCACCACGTTGGGCAACCCAAGCACTGACCCAACGAAGGATCCGAACGATATCACGCTCTCGTTGACGCCCTCTTGGTTTATCAACGAGGCATCGTACACGGCTCTTCGGCCGGGCTTCGCCTACGGAAAGAACGCACGTTACTTCCGGCCAATCTACGCCCGCCGCTTGGACTCGGGCGACGTATTGATCGTGAACGGATACTCCGGGTTGACGAGAGACGGCTCGGCCTATACAGGCGAAGTTTCGTTGCTCGATGGCTTGGTGGACTTCGGACCACTCAAACAGAATCTTGGTTTTGGACTTAGCAGCATCCATTTCGAGCTGCCTCCCCTGACGGGTATCCGCGGTCTGGTTTCGCCAGTCTTTGCGGATCGACGATGATAGGAACTTTTGATGAATCGTAAGGCATTCCAGACGTGTGCAGCGGCAGTAGCGACCGCCCTCGGCCTCCTAATGGCCGGGGGGGCAGGCGCCCAGTCGCCGCCAACCCTGTTCCCGGGCGACTGGCCGGGCAATGGCTCCTATAACAACCGCCTGAACCAGAACAGTAATCCCTTGTTTTACAACTCGGGAAATACGAGGCTGCGCTGGATCACGCCCAGCACAACGGCCGAGCGACTCGCGTTGCTGCTCGACAACACCTCGTTTGTCGATACAACCGGCTTTGTCGGCGGTCCTTACGATCCTCCGGCCACTAGCACCGGCTTTGTCAACGGTCCTTTCCCGAACGCGGCCGCCTGGCCCGGACCTACGGACGTCGCAAAGGAGGCTAACGAGCCCTACCTGTACCCGCGACACAGTGCCGCCGGAGCCGCCAATCAGCTACCCCGCGTCCCGTCGTATAACTATGCCACCTGCACACCGATGGCGCGCGATCAGTCCGACCCCACGGTAGCGCAGACCCCGGCTCAGCGAAAGTATTTTGAGTGGGTCTTTACGCCTCCCGCCGGACCAGAGCGAAACTACGCGCTTTACGCCTGGCTCCCCATCGGACCGACCGACGTCTCGCCCAACGCGATTCCAGATCGACGATTCACCCAGCGGTTTTTCGTCTATGAGGTCCGCTATGGCTTCGACCGTAACGGCGACGGGGTGGGCGACGGTCGATTCATTGACGTCGTCGACACCGAGCAGTCGGGCAACGGCTTCGTGCGGCTCGGTAACGGGGGCAAGCCGACCCAGAACACTTTCCCGTTCACCGGCGGTCAGCCGATTCGGGTTCGGCTGTACAACACAGTTCCTCGGGCCGATAATGGCGTCCTCCAACTCACGGATGCAAAACTGGGAGATTCCGACGTCACCGAGGCGGCCATGTCTAACAAGGTACTGGTCTACGCCGACGCGGCAGAGGCTCAGCCCCAACCGGGAACCATCGTGGCCAATCCGACCGCTGCAACGATCAGCGGGGCCGGCAACGCGATTGACTGGAATCTGACGATTGCGCGGAACGTGTACACACCCGGCCTGCTGAACGGCGATGGCCTGCAGTCCGTGAACGGTATCGTGACCAGCTACCAGGCGAACCCGCTTCGTTGGCCGCTGACCGCGCTCACCACGCCCCTTATCAAGTGGCGATACTCCACTGTCCAAGAATCGGCGAACGGCAACACAACGGACAACAACTCTGCTGCCGTCACCCTCACCGGCGGTTGGACCAACTCCACGGTGAACGGCAATCGTGTCGGCGCCAACTATGCGATTACGCCCGTCGTAATCAGCCCCGCCGCCGCAACCCAGACGGCAACCTACGCGCCGAATCTGGACGATGGAAACTACGATCTTTACGCCTACGTGGGCGGAAACGTGGCCACGCAGTCTTATGCCCGCGGCCTACGCTACCAAGTCTTTGAAGGAACGCGGCTCGCCTTCACCGGCGTCCTGGACGAAGCCAACCAGAAAGGTTGGATTCGACTGGGAACCCGCCGCTACGTTCAGATTCGGACGACCGCTCAACTGAAGGTCGTTTACTACAACGTCTCCACCAACACCGGCGACGCAGGACGACTCGCCTTCGCGGACGCGATCAAGTTTGTCGGCGCCGCCAATCTCGGTGTCACCTCCACCCCGGTTCACGCCACGGTGAAGATCACCCCTCAGGGCGGCGGTACGCCGGTCGATACGAAGGTCGTGATCGTCGCGGACGAATCGGGCAAGATCCACTGTCTCGACCTGATCGGCAACACTGACGGCACGACTACCGAGTATTGGAGCTATCCGAGCACTCCCGATCCGAGCAACCCGAGCTGGGCCGACCCGAACCTAGTGGCCGGAATCGATGGCACGATCAATCCGGCCATCCAGCCGCCGTCGAACAATCAGCCGACGGCCCAAATGCCGACGAGCTTCGATCTCAGTTCGGCCGCGGTCGCACGGGTGGATGTGGGCGCTGGTGTTACGAAGGATCTGCTCTACATCGGGGCAACCAATGGCCGCGTCTACTGCATCGACATGGCGGGCCGTGGCGACTTCGTTGCCGCCAGCCACATCGTGGGCAGCACCTCGCGACGATGGAGCTATCCCGACGACTATCCGACGCAAGCCAAGACGAGCGATCTCGGGGCGTTCAAGGGCTCCCTCGTCTATGGCGACACTGCCCAGGGCGCAGCGGGTCCGACCATCTTCGTTCCTTCCGTCCAGGGTCGTATCATCGCGCTCAACGCCATTGGCACCGCCGCGAGTATTAGCGGCGGCGGTACCACCACGACTCGCTGGGAGTTCCCGCTTGAAGTGCATCCGACGTTGCCTCCGATCGAGATGACGCCGACGCTCCAGTTCAACCATCTCTACTTCGGCACCCTGCGGGATCCGAACGACGATGGAGCACCTGGCCAGTTCTATTCGCTCCGAGCGGATACTGGCGTGGTCGAGTGGCGAATCAATGGAACGGGGGTCGAAGATTCGGCTGGTACCGTTATCCGGACAGACACCGCACTGGCTTCGTTCGTCACGGCCCCCGTCGGAGTGGCGGGTACCACGTTGGCCGCGGTGCCTTCGCCGTACACCACCACCAACGTCGACACGCTCTACGTTCTCAACCAGAACCTGAACCTTTACGGCCTTGAGGCCCTAACCGGTGCGATCGTTTCGAACGGAACGCAGAGCTACGTCACCAGCGATCTCAACCAGTTGGCTGGCGGCCACCTCACGTACACCGTTACGAAGGCGTTCGACCGTCTCGGCACGAAGCGCCTTTTCCCGATGATCTCCATCGCCGGCGAAGATGACGGCCACTTCCGGCTCGCGTTTGCTCGCTTGGAGGACTACAACATCTTCGAAGGCTACTTCGGCGATGGCCTGAACTTCCCCGCAGGCATTCGCAGCATGGCGGCGGCGAACAACTTTATGTTCACCGCGGACGATAACGGAAGCGTCTACGCGCTCGACGACCTAGGTGCGGCCGGTGGAAACCTGCCCCCGATCCCGCCGTTCGACCCGGGCGTTACGGAAGTGATTCCGCCAAACGATCCTCGCGGCAAGCCGTTCCGCAAACTGCGGATCAAGCTAGTCACGAAGGCCGGCTACGTCCAACTTCGCGATTCCAACGCGGACGGTACGGGCAAGCTGACCTACGATCAGGCGATCACCCAGGGGCTCTACGATGCTCCGAACCCCTCCGCGGGCAACCCGTTTGCCTTCGAGTGGGGTCAGACCGCCTACATCCTCGTCTACGATTTCCCGTATGCGGACAAGAACGAGGCTGCGCCTCCTGCCGATGTCCCGCCGCCCCAAATCAACATCTCTTTGAGCGTTGAGGGCAAGACGGTGCGGAACGTCCAGGTCGACTCCCGCAAGTTCACCGGCACCTCGCCGGCGATGGACCCGGCGGACGATCCGAACGGCGTCGGATACCGGAAGGACGGCTACGCCATCGTCCCCTTCTCGTTCCAGAACGCGGGTGTAAACACGCTTCCTCCGGGACCGGGCCTGATTTCGGCCACCATCTCGACCGCCGCCCTCGGTACGTCGGGCCAGCAGGTTGAAGTCGCCCAGGACACACGCACGAACAGCGGTTCGCGAGTGGCGTTCATCATGGCCAACCCGTTGGCGCTGTTCATTCCGTTCAGCCCCGCGCTTGGAAACGCGGATCAGGGAATCGCCTACTTTGGCGGCGCCTTGACGAATCCCTATGACTTGGCTAATGCGGTGAACGGCTCGCCGGACGTGGCGAGCACAACGGAAGTCGAGAGCCAACTGCTCGCCTCGGCAGGCTATGGTCAGCATGGCGGCACTCAGACCAGCCACGTCTACGTGGTGGACCGAAGCCTCATGGCGCTCCTGCGTCAAGACGGCATTTCGAACCTCCGCGTGACGCGGAGCAACCTGGAGCGCCAGGGACGTGGCCAGATTGAATCCATCTATCGGCAGCTCAAGCCCGGGGAATACCCTGGCTTCGAAGACTTCCCAAGTGGCTTCCCGAACAAGAGTCTCGACTATCCAGATATCGGCCGCGAACAGGTGCGAGCCATCAAGGATCCGAACGGAACGGCGGAGAACCCGCTGCTCACCACGGTCTCCTTGAAGACGCCTCTGTCAACGGCCGCCGGTAACCCTCCTCTTACCGAGGACAACCTCGGCACGAATAACGATCGCTTGCCGCAGCTGACCCCGATCGATATGGTCGTGGACATTCCGCGGTACCAACCGCCGGTAGATCTGTCTAGCGGAACCTTGGCCCCGCCTCTGGCTGGCCCCGACATCCCTGGAGACTTGGTCCGTCGGCGACGGGATGCGAACGAAATGACGCCCCCGCAGGGCTACTTCGGACGGGTCTGGGCCTTCGTCGACTCCACGGGCGATGGAAAGCTGAATACCGATGTCAATGAAGCGAACCGCTCGTTCAACTTCACCGTCGGCGTCCTTCCTCAGGCCTCGATTCAGGTCGGTACCCCGACGGTGGATCTGGGCAGCCTAGCTGCGGGAACTGGATACGCTCCCGCGAATCCGGCCGCGACGGGAATCGGCGGTCCCTTCAGTCCATGGAGTGGTGTCGGCGTCTGGAGCAACACCTACAAGCCGATCTCGATCCGGAACGACGGTAACGTCAATCTGGTCGACCTTCGCATGGTTAAGGGCTTCAACGAGGACGATCCTCGCGGCAATAACCCTTGGGCGATCAATACGGCCGAAAACGATCCGCTCGCTTGGCTTTCGGCTGGACTCGTCGATGGCGGTCACAACATCGTCAACGGTGACCTCTGGAGCAACATCGATACGGTCTTCGCCGCGCCGAATCAGAAGGCTCCGTCCACGGGCAACCGGGTCATCCTTCCGAAGCCGCGCGTAACCGATCGAGTCCCCACGGAACTCGTCGCCAACCCGTACCCCAGGGCAAATCCGTTCCTTGGCGTAACGGGCGCGAACGATACGACCACCCGATTGAACAGCAATCCGTTGCTGGCTTCGGCGCAGCCGAACGTGGCCGTCTCGCTGCCGATCGGCTTCCCGGTGGGAAGTTACTCGTCGCAGATCCGAGTGGTGGAAGATAACTACTTCAACCCGGTCACCGGCGATCGCCCTGTTTTCTCGGATAACCAAGTCCTTGACTTCTACAAGACTTCGAGGGGTTACGAGGCCTATTCCGACCCGATCACGCTGACCTTCAAGGTCCGCGAGACCCGGATGACGAATAACAGCACCCCGGGCACCGCCCCGATCATCGATGACAACTCCTTGCTTCCCATCAGTGGCGGCAAGCGGGTGGCGTACCGCAACGCGGCTCCTACCGCGATGCGAGACTCCTTCGGCTCGCTCATCGTCGCTTGGGAAAGCGATCAGGATCGCGGAGGCCCCACCGGCATCCCGGGTCTTGTCGTCAACCCGAGCAAGATCTACTTGGCCAGCCTCCGGAACGGGACCGATTTCTCCAGCGGGAATTCGACCAACGCGCCGGCGGGCAACTCGCCCTTGTGGGATCTGAACCAGTTCGTCCCCGACTCCGCAACCCAGTGGTTCAAGAAGACGGCGCCTCTGAACGGTTACCCCAACGTAGCCGATTCGTCTCTGTTCTCCGGCGGTACGCCGGTGGTCGGAACGACGAGCTACGGCTCGCCGAGCTTCCCGGCCCGCAGCCAGGTGAACCCGTTGGCGCTCGCTCCGTTCGATAGCTCGAAACGGTTTGGCAACACGATCATGGGCTTCATCGGCGAATCGCAGCTGACCACCAGCACCGGCCGCATCACGCAGTCGAAGGTGTTCGCCGCTTCCGTCGCCACCGCCTCCAACGGCAATGTCGTCGTCGGCGCCCCCACGTGGGTCTCCGGCGATCCTCAGACGGCGAAGGGCAAACCTTCCGTCGTACAGCTCTCCAACACCGGCGCTCTATTCTTCTACACGGAGACGAGCGGTGGTCAGAGCAGCATCACGACAAGCCGGTATGAGGGTGGTACTTTCGCCCGACCTGTCCCGCTGAACTTTGGCGACGGATTCTCCTCCGTCTTCTCCCCCAGCGGAAGCGCACGCCTGTACCAAAACCAGAACTCCAGCCCCATGCTGGAACTGAGCTTTGCGGGCAAACTTCGTGGCCGGCCGAACGCGGAGGTCTACCTTGGTCGAGTGAACTTGGCCACCGTAGGCGGCGCAGTTCAGATCGTCGATAAGCCCCTGTCGCTCGGCGGCAAGTCCATTGAGGACCCGACCGCCGGCAACCCGTTCGTCCTTCTGCCTCAGCAGACCCGCGAACGGCTGCTCAGCGAGGGCAACGGTACCTACCGCGCCCGTGGCGTGGCCTGGAGCCGGGATCCGGCCACGATCGAACTGACGCAGACCCTCAACGGCGCTCCGTTCCAGCCCATCTTGATCGGCAACGCCAAGGTGGAACGGCAGAGCGGCCTGATGGCGTTCGACTCCCGCCTCGGCGGCAAGGTCTACCTTGACCCTGAACTTGGCACCGTCAAGTTCGTGGGCGGCGTGCCCGGTCCGAACGCCGAGCTCCGGCTCAGCTACCGGCCAGCCTTCCTCCGGGTCACCCCGGGCGGCGCCGCGGCCTACAGCGCGGTGAATGGCCTCTTCGACAGCCGGTACGTAAGCAACTACGACTACTGGCGCAACCCTAACGGGACGCAAGTCCTCCCAACCGATCAGGTACGCAACGACCGGTTCTTCTTCGCCTACGGACGAGGAGCCTCCGGTTCGGGCGTCACCGCTCGTCCCTACTCGACCACCATGCGCCTCGGCGTTCGCCTTCCCACCCGGATCGCGACCGACGCCAACGGCAATCTGGCGGGCGCCCTGACCGTCACCGGCACGGGCCTCCACGCCTATCAGATCGATCCGGCCAACGGCCGCATCTACTTCATGGCGGAGGACGAGGACAAGGCGGTGACGATTACGTACACCGGCGTCGACGAAGCAACCAATCAGCCTCTGAATCCGTTGCAGATCAACGCCTCGGTCTCGTTCGTCCTGGAACGGGCAGAAACGCCAATCATCGTGGACGAAGCAGCCAACGACAGTGCGCTCACCGCGTTCATCGATCCGTTCACCTACGCCAGCAACAACGCGTTCCGTGGCGAACGGCCGCCCCTGTTCTGGCTGTTCTACGTCTCGACCCGCGCGGGTCAGCCGGACGTGTACTTCCAGACGATCGCCCCGCGATACTCCCCATTCTCGAATTAGTTTGGGAAAATAAGAGAGTAATCGAGAAATAATGGCCAGCCTTTCGAGGCTGGCCATTTTAACATTAGGGAGCTTTTTCGCAAGTTCAGGCCGAAAAGTTCCCCGCAAAAGACGAAACGGGTCCTTCGACCCGTCACTTTGACTGAATTCAAGCAGCGACCCAAGTTGACAGGTTGGGTAACCCTCTGATAAGATGGGTTCCCAGCGCGGAAGAGGGTTCCCGACACCACATGGCCAGAAAGCTCACAAGCGTCCTAGGAATCGACATCGGTTCATCCAAGATCAAGGTCTGCGAAATCAAGACCCAAGGTCGGGAGCCAGTCGTCACTGCCCTTGGCATTGCCGACACTCCTGAGGGTGCCGTCGACCACACAGGCATCTTCAATCCCGATGCCGTCGGCGAGGCGCTGAAAAAAGCGATCTCCGACGCGGGCATCAGTACCGGTTTCGCGGTCGTTACCCTGGCCGGCCAGGCCAGCGTCCTCGTTCGCACCCTCGAGGTGCCGAAGATGAACCCGGCAGAGTTGAAAGACCACATGCAGTGGGAAATCAACCGGAACATCCCCTTTGCCGAGTCCACCATCGTGTCGGACTTCAAGCCGCTCGGTGGCGAGGACCCCAACGCCCAGAACATGGACGTCGTTATGGCGATCGCTCCTCAGTCTGCGGTGGACACGATCATCCAAGCGACCAAGAAGGCGGGCAAGAACACTGAGGCTATCGACGTCGAGCCGCTGAGTCTTGCTCGAACCCTTCGGCAGAACTACGACGAAGGCGCGGACAAGACGGTCTGCCTCGTCGAGGTCGGCCACAAGACGACCTCCATCAACATCTACCACGGCGCCAAGCTGCTGATGCCTCGCCAGGTCCCTATGGGCGGCGAACTCTTCACCCGAGCTATCGCCGACGCGATGGGCGTCGGAATCGAAGAGGCCGAGCATCTGAAGCGTGAGAGCCTGGTGATCACCGAAGAGATCGCGGATCGCCTGGCCGCTCCGACTTCTTTCGATACCGGCTTCGGCGCTCCCAATGCGACGCAGGAGTTTAATCAGTTCAACCCGTTTGCGGACGAGATTCCGGCTTACGTGGCGGAAGAGACTCCGGGAGACCTCGGTTATGCGCCTGTAGCGCCTCTGGACGCCGATATGGGCGAATATCCGGCTCCGGCGTCGATGGATGCCGAGCCTGTCCCGTTTGCGGCTCCTGAGCCCGTCTACGACGCTGCTCCGGTGGCCGTGTCCGATGACCCGGTTGTTTCGGCCGTCCTTCCTGTTCTTGAGGAGTTTCTTGGAGAGGTTCGCCGCTCCATCGACTACTTCCGCAGCCGAGGCGGCGAGGTGGAAGCCATCTACCTGACCGGCGGCGGCGCAAAGCTGAAGGGGCTCGATGTCTTTTTGAGTCGTTCGCTCGGTATTCCGTGTGACTCCTACGACCCCTTGCGGCGTCTTAACACCAACATACGCAAGGTCGCACCGACGTTCGTTGACGAACATCGGAACGAGTTCGCAATCGCGATCGGCAATGGCCTGCACATCTTTTTCGACTGAGACCGCGGGATGAAGCTCAATCTATTACCAACAACCGAAAAGAAGTCGCGTCAAGGCAAGACGGCGATTGTCCTTGCGATGCTTATCGTGCTCGGCTCTCTTGCCGGCGCGGCCGCACTGACGTTTATTCCAAAGTCGCGGCTTGAAGCGGCGAAGCAGGGGATTCCTGAGCTCGAGACTCGGGTTGCCAATAACGCCGCGACTTCGGACAAAGCTACGCAAGTGATCGATACCGCGGCGGACGTGATTCGCGATGCGCAACTTGCGCAGGCGATGATCGATCATAACGACGTCTATCCGAAGCTGTACGATGATCTGAAGCGCTACATTCCGGCCTACTATCGAATTCAGTCGATCAGTGCGGTGCCGCAGGGAGAGGGAAGTTCGCGGATTACTCTCGTGGGAACGCTTTCGGGTTATCAGCGCTATGCGGATCTGATGCTCGCTTTGATGCGATTTAAGGACGCGAAAACAATCACCCGTGCCGGCTACAACCTGAACGATCCGATCGTGCCTGCGCTCGATCCGATCGACCAGAAAGGCAAGATGATCAAGCCGGGCGATGGCCCAATTCCGGACGATGGCCTTCAGCGCCTTGCCTACTTCCAGGCGCAGGCTTCGGCCGCGCCGAAGGGCTACCTGGCGACCGGCGGCTTCGGCGATGGAACGACCGGTCTGCGTGGAGCTCTGCCGAACGCTTCGATCGTGACGATCACGATGGACGTCTCGCGAGATCTTCGCGTGCCGCTCGCGGCGGAAACGCTGCGCAATCCTGCCGCAACCGGTGGTGGCGCCGGTGCGGCCACTCCTGCGGGATTTGGTGGCGGGGTGCCCGGTGGCGCTCCAGGCCTTCCGCCTGGGGCGCCTGCGGGTCGGGGCGACTAGGGAGAACGAAGATGAAGCTGAGTTTCTGGACCATTATCATCATGGCGATCAGCATCGCCTTTGGCATCTTGTCGTTCGCAATGCTCCATCAGTGGGTCCCCACGATGGCGGTTGCCCACAACTACGACGTCTATCGCGAGCAGCTTGAAGTCGAGGCTGGAAAAGAGCAGGCCGTCAAGCGGCGTGTCGAGCGGGCCATCCAGGCGGTTCAGGTCAAGACGGATGCCTGGAACGGCTACGTTGCGACCCATACCCCGGCAAACAACCTCAAAGACAACGGTATCGATCTCTCTGTCAATCCTTACCAGTTGACCGTTGATACGCTGAAGTTTAAAAACTCGATTCAGCGCGCGGTGAACGAGCAGGTTAAGAAGGGCGGCGTAAAGGTTGAGGTCGCTCCTTCCGTCCGTGGCCCGGCCGATACGGACGACGCGGGCGCCCTGTTGGCTGACTATTACAACTACCCGGGTCTTCACTTCCCGGTGGTGATCTTTGATCTCGGTCAGGTTACGGTTACCGGAACCTATGAGCAGATCATGGCTAACGTCCGGTCCTATAAGTCGATGCCTCGGTATCTGGCGGTGACGGACGGGCTTGCGATCACGGGTACTTCGCCGAACTTGACGGGAACCTACAACTTGTCGATCGTCGGCTTCATTCGTGGAAAGGACATCTTCCCGACCGTTCCGTCTACGGGCGGCGCGGCGGCGGGCGGATTTGGCGGCGCTCCGGGCAGCTTTGGTGCTCCGGGTGGTCTTGGCCGTGCAGGTGGCCCTCCCTCCGGTGCGTTCCCCGGCGCTGGAGGCCCTGGTGGTCCTCCTCCCGGATTCGCCGGTGGACCAGGTGCTCGAGGTGGCAAATAATGAATGTGACAACGAATAAGATCCCTCGGGTTCTTTCCCTTGCGGCTCTCGCTGCCGCCCTCACGGGCTGCAATATTACGGGAGCGATGACTCCCGCGTCACCCATCCCGGCGGGATCGCCCTTGCCGGTAGGGAAGGGTAAGCAGTTCACGGCTCCGAATGCGGTTGCGGGCTTGCCTATTACTGCCTCGGTGGACGCGACCAAGCTTCCGAAGTTGGTTGTGATGCGGAACGCGGCGGGTGCCTTCGGGGTGCCTCGATCCGATCCGTTTGCGCTGACCGCGGAAGAGAAGAATTTCGAGAACCAGCAGACGGTAGAGCGATTCTTTGCCGGAAATGGTTTTGGCACCTACGTTACGGCGAAGGAAGATACGGACGAAGTGGTAGAGCCGCTGGAGCCGCAGCCTTATCGCCGCCTCTCGGGCATCGTTGTAGGGGATTCCGTCCTCGCGATTCTTGAAGAGGAAGGCAAAACGCCAATCATCGTGACCCCGGGAATGATGATTCCCAACAGCCCTTGGCAGGTCGTGTCGATCGACCAAGACAAGGCGATCCTTCGGCGGTCTGGAAAGACCAAGCCGAATCAGATTGTCGTTCGCCTCGAACAGCCGCGGTTCAGCCCGGCGAATCAAGGCGGCGGTGGTTTTCCGGGCGGCCCTCCAGGGGGCGGTTTCCCGGGAGGCCCGGGTGGCGGCGGTTTACCGCCGAGCGGTGGCCCCGGGGGCGGTCCGGCTGGTCGCGGTGACTAGAATCGGCGTAATATGAAGAAAGGAATCGACAATCGCCGTACCGCAAAGCGCGGTCGGACTTCTGAAGGTACGGAGAAGGGACAATGACTAAAACACTAAGATTTGCCTTCGGGGCCGCTCTCGGCGTGCTATTGCTCGCTGGGATCCCCACTGCCGCGTTCGCTCAAGACGATCCCGGGCAGAAGAACATTGCGTCACTCGAGTTCGAGCAGACGGACGTCCGAGAAGCGCTTCGCGCGCTCTTCAAGAACGTCGGCGTCAGCTACACGATCGCGCCGGAAGTCCAGGGCACCATCACGGTCAGCCTGAAGAACGTTCCGTTCGAGACCGCGTTGCAGAACATCACGCGTCAGGTCGATGCCACCTACCGCATCGAAGGCGGCGTTTACCAGATCGTGAAGCGCGAAGAGCCGGCACAGACGACCCAAGGGCCGGACCCGAGCCTTAACGGGGTCGGTACGAACAAGGTTCGACGCCGCATCAAGATTCGCTATGCCGACCCGCAGTTCATCGCGATGCTGCTCGGTCCGGCCAACGGCAGCCAGGACTTCGGTCTGGCACCTGAAATTTCAACGGTTAAGAACACTCCCCAGACCTCTGGTGGCGGCCTTGGCGGCGGTCTCGGTGGCGGCATCGGCGGCGGTGGTGGTCTTGGCGGCGGTGGCC
>FTBF01000087.1_pt1 | contig 27183 bp, 30 predicted proteins | sample 1639301 | NCBI WGS metagenome assembly FTBF01 (sample SAMEA3914864, study PRJEB12502) | metagenome | biome: forest; material: soil | place: USA | collected 2012-03-12 | depth 0.3 m
CCTCCGCCCTCCGCCCTCCGCCCTCCGCTCCGGTAGAGGTACCCTCTTGCGATGCTGAATCTTGATCAGCAGGAAGCGCTGTCCAAGTCTCGCGGGAGACTCGACGCTATTAGGGGGCATCTTTGACTACCCTCACCTGCAACGTGAAATCTCAGATCTAGAGGCTCTCTCCTCTGAGGCCGACTTCTGGAACGACCCCGCAACCGCGAATAAAAAACTTCAAAGGCTCAGCCGCCTGAAAGGTATCGCGAATCCGTTCCTGGCCCTGGACAAGACCGAGCGAGACATCGCCGAGCTCTACGATCTCCTGAAACTCGAATCCGACGAGGAAACCGAACGCGAGGCCGACACGATGGCCCTCAAGTTCATCGCGGATCTGGATGCATACGAACTTAAAACCCTTCTAAACGGCGAACACGACGCCCGAAATGCCCTCCTGGAAGTCAACGCCGGCGCGGGTGGTTCGGAGGCCTGTGACTGGGCGGCCATCCTTGCGCGGATGTACACCCGTTACGCGGAGCGTCACGGCTATAAGATCGAGATCGTCAGCGAAACGCCAGGCGATGTCACGGGCTACCGCTCCGTGCAGTTCCTGGTGACGGGCGAGAATGCCTACGGCTTCCTCAAGTGCGAGCAAGGCGTGCATCGGCTCGTCCGAATTTCGCCATTCGACAGCGCGGCGCGGCGTCACACCTCGTTCGCGAAGGTCGAGGTCCTGCCCGAGGTTGAGGAGTCAGAAGTCGCAATCGATCCCGACGACTTGAAAGTCGAGACCCTTCGCGCTGGTGGCGCGGGTGGTCAACACGTCAACAAGACGGAGTCCGCGGTGCGTATCACCCACCTTCCCTCCGGCATCGTCGTCTCCTGCCAGAACGAGCGAAGCCAGCATAAGAACCGCGCGACGGCGATGAGCACCCTCCTGGGGCGCCTTATCGAGTTGCAACACGCCAAGACGGCGGAAGAGGTTTCCGCGCTAAAGGGCGAAGGCGGCCCGGCGGCGTGGGGAAGCCAGATCCGGTCCTACGTGATGCAGCCGTACACGATGGTCAACGACCACCGAACCGGCTTCAAATCCGGCGACGTCACCGGCGTCCTAGATGGCGACCTGGACGCCTTCATCGAAGCGTTCTTGAAGAAAGCACCCGACGATAACGCGTACGTCGACTAGAGGGAAAAGGGGAGAGGCGACGTTTTCCCTTTTCCTTCTTCCCTATTTCCTCTCCCTCGTAACTCGCGCTACAATGCCGTATGGCTTCTAGTGACGGTATTGCGTCTCTGATCGCGCTTGGGTTTACCGACCTTGAAGCGCGAGTGTATGCCCACCTGGTCAGCGACGGACCGGGGACGGGGTATCGAATTGCGAGCAATACCGGGAAGCCGGTTGCAAACACCTATAAAGCAATCGAGAGCCTTGAACGAAAGGGCGCAGTGCTAGTTGAGGACGGCGCGACAAGAATCGTACGCGCGGTTGAGCCAGATCGGGTTTTGGAAGCGCTGGCCAAATTCCACGAAGGCGAACGCAAGAAGGCAAAGTCGGCCCTTAAAAAAGCGGCGAAGGTCCACGAGGATGGTCGCGCTTACGTTGTTGCGAGCGAAGAGCAGGCGATTTTGCGAGCCCGGCAAATGCTGGCCGAAGCGACCGTGGTCGCTTTAGTCCGGGGGTCGGAAGAAAACCTGCTGGCCCTAAAGGGCGAACTCTCGGACGCGGAGACCCGCGGCGTGGATGTGGCAGAGTTTGAGGGGGATGGATTGACCGTGGCCGTCGATGCGACCCAATGTCTGGTTGCGCCGGACGGAATTTGGACAAGAAATCCGGGAGTGGCCCGGACGATCTTCGACGGGCTCGCTGCGGAGGTGGCCCTGGCCGAGGTCACCGTCCAGGTGCAGGATGGCGCCGGAACGAAGAAGCTCCAACGCGCCCTCGCCGCACGTCGCCGGGCTCCTACCGAGGCTTAGCCACTTTCTCCGCGTATTCAACCCACTCCGCCGCGGACGCGACGTAGTTCAGCCAGCGGGCAACGAGGAGCACACCGTGAGCGTTTTCGAGCGCTCGGATGGCGGGTCGGGCCTTGTAAAGGACCGGAAGCGGGATGACCTGGCTCTGTCGCCCCACCATAGGACGCATCTCGATTGGCCAAGTGCCGGCAATTCCCACTGCGGCGGCCCGGAGCTGCTCCGGGCTTCCGGTGTCCAGCAACGGCCTCAGCGCAACAATGTCTTTGACCGTGGCCTCAACGTCGTACGGCTTAGGATGCCCGCTCAGCAGCCACCGAAGCGCCCGTTGTTCGTCGGCCCAGTCGCTCGGCAGGAACCACGGAGGAGTATCCCAAGGCCCCATAAGCGGAAGGCGAGGGATTAGATGTCGGGCAAGCTCCGACCGGACGGCTTCGACTCGATCCTCCTGTAAATTCTCTGGAACCCCTTTGGCGCCACTTTCAAGCTGGAGCCCCTTCACGAAACCTGGGATGCCGCCCTGCGAGCGGCGAAGATGCCGCGCCAAGTTGATGACCCTCTCACGGTCTTTCGGATCCCCGTCGATCTCCGCGCGAATAAGAAGCGCCAACCCAAGCCTTTTGATTCGGTAATAGTTCGGTACGGCCGCGTTTGGAGCTATGGTCGCAAACCAGACCGGCATTTCCAAGATGGGGTCCAGACCGTCGAGCATGGGGCGGAGCCTTTGGATGGCTGCATCGGCGGCAAACTTTTCGTCCGGCAGCCGTTGCAGCCGATGATAAAGATCCGTCGGAGGATGGCGTTCTAAAGGCCATTCTTTCAGATGCTTCTCCAGCATCGCAAAGCCGTTCTCTTCCTCCGGCACGTCAGCCGGAGGGCGCAGGTCCTCCGGCAGATCCAAAGTCACGGAAGGAGACTTCGGCCCTTCCGGGGCTTGGAGAATAAGGCCCCGGAGGGCATAGTGCCATGGTTCGAAGACTTGCTTCATCCGTTGTTCTCGACTAACCTTAACATGAAAGCATTGAGGGGGTCACTCCTCTTCTTCGTCGTCTTCAAGTTCCGCGAAACCCTCCCGAACGGCCGTTCGAAGCTCGGCACGTCGCTCATCCGAGACGAGGGCGCCGTTCACCGCGTTCATCGTCAGGCTGTAGAGAATGTCCCGATCGAAGTCGAACGCCTCGGAGCAGCGAATGAACTCCTGAGTGATCGAAGTGCTGAACATGGGCGGGTCGTCGCTGTTGATGCAAACTCGCACCCCTTCATCCATAAGGCGCGGCAAAGGGTGATCGGCCAATGTCGGGACGCCGCCAACGGCGACGTTGCTGGTGGGCGAGACCTCAAGGAGAATCCCTCGGTCGCGAAGTTCGGCCACCAACTCCAAATCTTCAATCGAGCGGACCCCGTGGCCGATGCGGGTGGGGCTACCAATCGCGAGGCAGTCGCGAATGGTCTGCGGCCCTGTCGTTTCACCCGCATGAGGGATCCACGGTACGCCTCGCTCGGTCGCGAGGGCGACGCAAGGTTCGTATTGAAGGGTGCCTTTAATCTCTTCCCCGGCAAGGCCAAGCGCAATCACCCCTTCGCTGGTGGTCGCCCACTCGGTGACTTCCAGCGCTCGCTCAACCGGATGGCCGCGGACGATGTCTAAGATGAGTCCGCAGGTGACGCCGAGTTCTTCCTTCCCGTATTTCATCCCGCGAAGAAGGGCGGCGTGCTGGTCGGGCCAGGAGATTCCGCAGAAGGTCTCGATGGTGGATGCCGTATAGGTGACCTCGGAGTGGAGGACATTCTGCGCCTTCTGTCCTTCAAGGAACTCCCGCATGATCGTCTCCAGATCGTCGGCGCTCTTGATGCACTTGGTGACGGCAACGTAGACCTCAACAAAGTGGGGGAAATCGCGGAACGTATACCAGTCACGAAGCCCTTCGAGGGTGTCCGCCGGCAGTTGAACTCCGTTCCGCTCTGCCAGTTTCAGCACCGTCTCCGGACGGATGGAGCCTTCAAAGTGAACATGCAGCTCCACCTTCGGCATAGCGGTGCAAAACTCGGACAGGGTCATTGCTTTATTGTGGCGTGGGCGGCTCCCCATGTTAAAGCGCCATCAGACCTCCCTCTCATTTTCCGTCGAGGAAGGCAGCCCGAACGCTTGCGTTATACGACCACTCAGACAACCCGGACAGGCGTACCGACCTCCAACGGGTCAGGTAAAATAGTAGATGTAATTCTACTATTTCCGTCAATTTTTAAAATAAAATGCTTTTGTTATAGGAAATAATTTAGACGCTAAATCGAAAAAAATTACGAGATTATCTCGTAAGAATCCCGCGAAAACTAACCGCCACTTAAATGCTCTTTAGAATAAAGATCCCTACTTGGATGTGGTACCGAACTGCCCGTGTCAGCGGCTTAAGCTCCCTGTCGCAGTTCGCCTTCGGCTTCTTCCAATGTTCGCATCTCACCAAGGGCCGCGTCCAAGCGCCGAAAGGCGGCGCTGACCGGTTCGGGGGATTCTTGGCGGCGTTGGGTAGCGGCGGTTTCGCAGCGTTCGGCCATTTCGCGCAGGCGTTCGGCAAGGTCGCGGACGGGGCGGAAGGAAGGCGGCATCGGCTCGTGGTCGCGGCCGTTTCGGACGAGGGGGCCAAAGCCGATGTCTTCAAGGGCGTCGCTCACATGTTCGAGCGGTTTGGCGGGGGGAACGAGGATCAGGGTTGAGCCGGCATGGACGAGAGCTTCGTCCATCGCGATCTTGGTGGCGGCAAGCGCCTCCTGACGGAGGGAGACCCACTGCGGTAGGGTTTCCGATCCGGTCCATTGCGCCCCATCCAAAGCGTTGGCAATTCGCATCCAGTAACCTGCGCACTCTTCAAGCGTCGCGCCAACCGCCGGATGGAGGGCGCGGTGGAGTCGGTTCGAATGGGCGTGGTGCTGAAGCTGCTTGGCGACGTCGTCGGCTCGCCAGGCGAGTTGTTGTTCGGGGGTTGGAGGAAGGACTTTTCGAGGACGCAGCCCAAAAGCCGCGAGCGCGGCCCCGACGACCATGAGGGCGCCGCCGGCAATGGGACTCGACGAAAGATTCGTTACTCCGGTAGCGAACGCCGAACCGGCGATCACGAAGGTCCCGACGCGTTCCACACCGGCCGGCACGAGTGGGCGCTCGAAGGGGCGGGCGTTAAGGTACGCCGCCAACATCGGATAGCGCGCGGAACGTGGGCCAAGCATCCGACTTTAGTTTACGTCGTTCCTTCTCTTAGGAGTAGGTCCGAAAAGGGCGAGCAATGGATACTTTTGAACGTCGATACTAGAACTCATGGACCTGGACGCTCGAGAGCTATACCGCGCGCTGACGGCCCGTGACGCCCGCTTCGACGGGTTGTTCTTCGTCGGAGTCTCGTCAACTGGCGTCTACTGCCGCCCGGTCTGCACGGCCCGGACACCCCGGGAGGAGAACTGTTCGTTCCATACCAGCGCGGCTGCCGCTGAACAGGCCGGTTTCCGGCCCTGCCTGATTTGCCGCCCGGAGTTGGCCCCCGGCCGGGCACGGGTCGATGCCGTGGGCCGGCTGGCGGATCGCGCGGTGAGGCAGATCGAAGACGGAGTTGAGTTGGCCGAGGTCGCTCGTGGATTAGGAGTAACAGACCGACACCTGCGCCGGGCCGTCACCTCCCGGTTCGGCGTCTCGCCGGTAGCCTTGGCCCAGACCGGGCGTCTGTTAACGGCAAAGCGACTGCTCACCGATACTTCCCTCCCCGTCGGCGAAGTTGCCCTGGCGAGCGGATTCGCAAGCATCCGGCGGATGAACACTCTGTTTCGGGAACGGTATCACATGAGCCCAACCGACCTCCGCCGACGTGCCGGAGGGGCGGGAGACACCGTGAAGTGCCGCGTTCCCTACCGCCCGCCCTACGCATGGGACGCCATTCTCCAGTTTCTGGGGGCCAGGGCTATCGCGGGGGTTGAGGCGGTGGTCGATGGGCGATATTTACGCGCCGTTGAGGATGGCTGGATCGCGGTCGGTCCAGGAAAGCGGGATGCGTTGGAGATCGAGACCTCCGGTTCGTTGGCTCGCCAACTTCCGAAGATCCTCCGGCGCGTGCGGCGGCTGTTCGACACCGAGGCCGAGCCGTCCGCGATTGCCGAGCAACTCGGCGATTTGGCGGCAGGCGAGCCGGGTCTAAGGCTTCCCGGAGCTTGGGACGGGTTCGAGATTGGAGTGCGGGCGATTCTCGGCCAACAGGTTTCCGTAGCGGGCGCCCGAACCGTTGCGGGACGCCTCGCCGCCGCCTTTGGAACGCCGGTCGAGACTCCCTGGCCGGTCTCGGTGGCCTTTCCCAGTTCGGCTCGGATGGCGGACGTGGATCCAAACGAGATCGCGGCGCTTGGGATCATCGGCAATAAGGCAAGAGCGATCGTCGCCTTAGCACAGGCAATGGAGAGCGGATTACGACTGACTCCGGGCGTCGATCCGGAAGAGGCGACGGCGGCCTTGGTCGCAATCAAGGGAATCGGGCCCTGGACGGCCAGCTATATCGCGATGCGGGCCCTTGGCTATCCGGATGCATTCCCCGCCGGAGACCTCATGTTGATGCGCGCCCTCGGCGCCAAGACCCCCACCGAAGCCGCTGCCCTCGTCGAGGGCTACCGACCTTGGCGCGCCTATGCCGCCATCCACCTTTGGAGAACCCTATGACCCATCACACCTTCTTTGACAGCCCCGTTGGGCCACTGCTGCTCCTTTCTGACGGAAGGGCTTTGACCGGGCTCTTTATGAACGATCCTTCGGTCCCTGAAGAGTCGGTTCGGGATGACGACGCCACGCCATTCCCAATGGTTAAGGCCCAGTTGACGGAGTACTTCGCCGGAGAACGGACGGAGTTCGATGTGCCGCTCGCGCTTAAGGGAACGACGTTCCAGCGGGTTGTATGGGCACATCTGCGCGACATTCCCTATGGCGCGACGATCTCCTACGGTGAGCTGGCGCGGCGGATCAAAGAGCCAAAGGCTTCCCGTGCCGTCGGGGCAGCGAACGGGAAGAACCCGATTTCGATCATTGTTCCCTGTCACCGGGTGATCGGGGCAAGCGGGAAGTTGACGGGATACGGCGGCGGCTTGCCGAACAAGAAGATCCTGTTGGATTTGGAGACGCGGACCCTGTTCTGAGGGGATGTGGTTTGAGGGGTCAAACCACAAACCACATTCGACAGACCACAATATTCTCGTGTCCGACCGCCAGCAAGAGGGAGCTTTGGGGCTCGCTGTGGATTGGATGATTCGGCGGTCAGTTCGGAAGGCGTTTCATACCGTTCACTGGCTCCCGCCTCAAGAGAAGCCCGCCGCGCCGGTGATCTTTGTGGCGAACCATCACGGATGGCATGACGGATACCTCATGTATCTGGCGGCCACCCAACTCGGAATACGTGTGGTGGATTGGATCGCCGAGTTCGACGCCTTTCCGCTCTTTGCGAAGGTTGGTGGCCTGCGGTTTCCGAAAGATGATCCGAATGCGCGGGCGGCCACGATCCGGCGGACGATCCGGCTCATGCAGAACGAGGGCCGATCTCTGTTGCTCTTCGGCGAAGGCACGCTCCATCGGCCACCGGGTCTGATGACGTTCGGGAAAGCTCTCGAGACGGTGGCGCGAGCGGTGCCGACGGCACGGGTCGTCCCCGTTTCGATCCGCTATGAGCAGGCGATGCATGAACGGCCGGAGGCCTGGCTTCGATTTGGTGAAGAGGTGGCCTTGGGCGACGATCTTTCGGCCCGGACCCGTCTGGCGGTGGGCAGAGGGCTCGACGCCATCGCCAGCGAACTCCGGTTTGCTCCCGAAAGGTACGAGATCTTGGCCAAAGGGACGCTTGATGTCAATGAGCGGTGGGATGTTCGTAAATTCAGAAAGTCCTGAAATCTGGCACCAAAACAGTCTTGCTCTCGTAGCTCTCCAACGTGGACGGGGGCCAACGCCATGCTACAGAATCAGATTTTGAGCTCTGCCGCCGGCTGCATCGCCGGTACGGCACAACTTACTATTTTGCCACCTCAAGGTTTCGCCCAGAGACTCGGAAGCGGGTCCATGCGCTCTACGGATTTGTGAGGGTTCCCGACGAATGGGTTGATAACCCAAGCGGAGAAGCCCCCGGCTTTTGCCTGCAGCGCTACCGGTCGGACTTGCTCCTCGGGTTGGGGGGCGAACGAGTCGAACAGCCGGTTCTGCGGGCTTTCTGCGAGGTTGCCAGAGAGGTCGGGATGGGATCTGAGGAACCGCTCTGTTTTCTCGATGCGATGGTAGCTGACCTGACGGTCAGCCGTTACGCCACCTATGCGGATTTGGAGCAATACATGAGAGGCAGCGCGGCGGCCGTCGGGATGATGATGTGCGATGTGCTTGGAGCCGGAGACAATCCCGAGATGCGCGCGGCCGGAAGGTCGCTGGGGAACGCAATGCAACTGACAAATTTCCTGCGGGACGTCCAGGAAGATGCGGCACGAGGGCGAATCTATTTGCCTTTGGATGAGTTAGCTTCGTTCGGAGTCTGCGAAGAGGAGATCCTGGCCGGAGCGATGTCCGACCGGTTCTCTGCCTTGGCCCGCTTCCAGATCCAGCGGGCCCGAGAGTTCTATCGCAAGGCAGATGAAGGGATTCCGATGCTGCCGACCGAGGCGCAGAAGCCGGTTCGGCTGGCGAGGATTCTGTATTCGCGGATTCTGGACCGAATCGAAGCCCAAGGCTACGATGTATTTCGCGGAAGGGCTCGGACATCGAAGGTGGAGAAGCTGACGGTAGCAGCGCACGTATTGATTGGCTCTGGCGCTAGGCTTACGAAACCAAAACCCAAAACCTAAAATCCAAAACTCTGAGGTACCTTCCCGGTCTGCTATGGATGGCCGCATTGGCGTCGACGAATCGGGAAAGGGCGACTTTTTTGGGCCACTGGTCGTGGCGGCATGTTACGTCGGGCCGGAGCATTATGCGGAGCTTGAGGGAGTTAAAGACTCGAAAAAGCTGACCGACCCCATGGCGCTGCGGCTAAGCGACGTAATCGTGCGGACCTGTCCGCACTCGGTGATCTCAATCGGGCCCACCAAGTACAACGAGCTCTACGCCAAGTTCAAAAACCTCAACCACCTGCTGGCCTGGGGACACGCCCGGGCGATTGAGAACGTGCTCGAAATCCAGGAGTCGAAACTCGTGATTTCGGATCAGTTCGCGGCGGGCGGAGCGTTGGTCAAGAAGGCGTTGTTCGAGAAGGGCAAGTTGGTCGTCTTCGAGTCCCGAGTGCGGGCCGAGGCCGACTTGGCGGTGGCCGCCGCTTCGATTCTCGCCCGAGCGGAGTTCCTTCGACGGCTCAAAGCGTTGGGAACGCAGTTTGGAATGGAGTTGCCAAAAGGGGCAACCAACGTGATCGGTCCGGGCAAGCGACTGGTGGCAATGCACGGCCGGGAGGCGCTTGCCGAGGTGGCGAAGATGCACTTTAAGACGGCCGGACAGGTTTTGGGCGGCTAGGCTTCGTAGTGCTTCCTAAGAGCCGCGGCGAAGGATTCGGCATCCATTGGCTCGGCCTCTTCGAGGGTGACCAGAAGCTTTGTTCCTGGGGCGTAGGGGACGGCGGGGACGGTCACGGAGCCGTCCTCGGCGACCACGATTTCAATAACAAACGGTTCCACCCTCCCAAAATATCCTATCGAACAGGTATCGTAGCGTCTACATGAGTGAAGGCTGGCTGGTGGTTCGCAACGCCCGCGGGCACAACCTGAAGGGGGTCGACGTGGCGGTTCCGCTCGGCCTTTTCTGCTGTGTGACCGGCGTATCCGGGTCCGGCAAGTCGACGCTCATCCAAGACACCCTCTTCCCCCGGCTCATGTTCGAGCTGCACGGCACCCGTACGGTTTGGGAGCCGCACGATAGTCTGGAAGGGGCAGATCAGTTCGACAAGGTGATCGACATCGATCAGTCACCCATCGGAAGAACCCCTCGGTCAAACCCGGCCACGTATACCGGTACTTTCGATATGATCCGCGAGCTGTTCGCACTCACGCAAGATTCGAAGATCCGTGGGTACAAGAATGGGCGGTTCTCCTTTAACGTAAAAGGGGGACGGTGCGAGGCGTGCAGAGGCGATGGCGTGCTGAAGATCGAGATGGTCTTCCTCCCGGATGTTTACGTTCCGTGTGAGGTCTGCAAAGGCAAACGGTACAACCGGGAAACGCTGGAAGTTAAATATAAGGGCAAGAACGTCTCGGAGGTGCTTGGCATGACGATCGACGAGGCGTGTGATTTCTTCCGCCCCATCCCAAAGATCTTCCGCAAGTTGGAGACGTTGCAAGAGGTTGGTCTCGGCTACGTCCGAATGGGACAACCGGCGACTACGCTTTCGGGAGGCGAGGCGCAGCGCATTAAGCTGGCGGCCGAATTAAGTAAACGCGCAACCGGCAAAACGCTCTATATCCTCGACGAGCCGACAACCGGACTGCATTTCGAGGACGTGCGGAAGCTTTTGGCAGTCCTGCACCGCTTGGTGGAAACGGGCAATACGGTCTTGGTGATCGAACACAACCTGGACGTCATCAAGACCGCTGACTGGCTCATCGACATGGGTCCGGAAGGAGGCGGTGGCGGCGGGAGCGTCGTCGCTATGGGTACTCCGGAGCATGTGTCAACGGTCGAGGCAAGCCATACTGGGGCGTTTTTGCGTGATATCTTCGCGGCAAAGGGACACCCTGCGGCCCCGGATCCAGTGGGGACGCGACCTGCTCCAACAAAGCCCGCAAAAGCGTCAAAGCCTAAGAAATCGTTAAAAGAGTCGAAAACATAGACTTTTCCCGCAAATTTTTACCTAGTCTGGCGTACTATAGTTCTGTCGATCACCGTGTGATGTTGCCCGGTTTAGCGACTTTTTTGGAGACTCCCTATGGCAACCACAAGCCGCACGGGCCTATGTGCCGTGTTCGTCGTTGTGGCCGCATTCTCGGCCGCTCAATCGCGTCTTCCCACTCCCCGTCGCCGCGCGTGCGTTCCCGCAGCGACCAGCTCCCTGATACTAGATCCACCGACACCGGCTACCTCCGTGCCTTACGGCGGTGGGGCAGCTCTCTTTGTCGGTGCCCTCGGGGTGGCCTCCCGAGTTCGTAGGGCAACCCGTCTGGGCTAAGAAACAACGTAGCGGGAAGACCCTCGATACCCCGGGGGACTTCCCAAAGCCCTATGACGCTTTAGGCGGATGCTTTATAGTGTCATTCGATGCTTAAGGCCACGGGCCTTCTTAAACGATTCGGCGATCAAATCGCCGTCGATGGTGTCGATCTCTCCATTCCCAAAGGATCCTGCTTCGGTCTTCTCGGTCCAAACGGCGCCGGCAAGACAACGACGATCTCCATGCTCGTCGGAGTGCTCAAGCCCGATGCGGGAAGCGTTGAGATGGATGGACTTTCTTCCGTCACGGGCTTCAAGGCGAAGATCGGCTTCGTACCCCAGGAGCTTGCGCTCTACGACGAACTCAGCGCGGAAGAGAATCTCCGATTCTTTGGTCTGCTGTACGGGCTGGCCGGCGACAAGTTGCGGTCTCGTATCGATGCCGCGCTTGAACTTGCGAATCTAAAGGACCGGGCGAAAGATAAGGTCTCGGCCTACAGCGGGGGCATGAAGCGGCGGCTTAACATCGCCGTCGCGCTGCTGCACGATCCAGAACTTTTGATCCTCGACGAACCGACCGTAGGCGTCGACCCGCAGAGCCGCAACGCGATCTTCGAGGCGTTGGAGGCGCTTCGCGCCCAAGGCAAGACGCTCCTCTACACGACCCACTACCTGGAAGAAGTCGAGCGATTGTGCGACCGGATCGCGATCATGGACCACGGCAAAATCGTTGCCGAGGGCACCTTGGCCGAACTTCAGCGGAGCATGCCCGGCAAGCGGCGAATCACCCTTGAGCTGGAGACCTCCGCGGATGAGGCGCTCACAGAACTCCGCGCTTTCCCGGGGGTTGGAGATGTGGAGACGGCGGAGAAAAGCCTTTCCATCGCCGTCGAGTCGCTGGAGGCCACCCTACCCGGCATTCTGAATATCCTCGCCGCCCACCAAGTGCGCTACGGCGCGCTCGCTTCGGACCGGATGAGTCTGGAGGAAGTATTCCTTCAGAAGACCGGAAGGAGCCTGAGAGATTAATGAACCGCATCAAAGCGATCCTCTTTAAGGATCTAAGACTCTTCTTCGGCGACCGGAGGGCGATGCTGATCACCTTCCTCGTGCCCATCGGCATCGCCTCATTCTTCGGCTCGATTTTCGGCGGCGCGTCGAATGGGCCTTCGACATCGAACAAGATTCCGGTGCTAGTGGTGGACAACGACGGCTCGCCGTTGGTCAAGAAGGTGATTGAGGGCCTCAAGAAAGATTCGATGGCCGATCCCACGGTGACGGACGAGGCATCGGCTACGGAATCGGTCAAACAAGGCAAATGGGCGGTCGCGGTGATCTTTCCCAAAGGGTTTGGGGAGAACGCGCCAAAGGCGATGTTCAACGGCGAGGCGCCGACGGTGGAGTTGAAGTACGACCCCTCAAAAAGCATGGAGATGCAGGCGGTGCAGGGCTCGATCATGCAGGTGGCGATGCAGAAGGTGAGCCAGAGCGCCTTCTCGGCCAGCACGGATTTCACCTCGCAGATTAAAGATATCGATTCTTCGACCGGCCTTTCCGCCGATCAAAAGAAGAGCTTTCACTCATTCTTCGATAGCCTGAAGGGCATTCAGAAGGTGAACTCGACTTCAAGCGCCGGAGGAGGCGGCGTACGCCAGCCCTTCACGTTGAAGGCGGAGGCCCAGACGGCGGCCAAGGACGACAAAGACGACCTCAAGGATTACAGCGGATTGGCGCACAGCTTTGCGGGCATGGCGATGCAAGGGGTGCTGTTCTACGGCATTAACGCCGCGATGGGCATTCTCCGCGAACGGCGTCAAGGTATTTGGAAACGGCTCCGTGCTTCTCCGGCAACGTTGATGGAGATGCTGATCGGCAAGGGGCTTAGCACCGCGCTTATTGCCGCGGTCGTCCTGTCCAGCGTGCTCGGTTTCGGAATGGCCTTCTTCGGAATGCGGGTGGCCGGAAGCTGGCTTGGCCTTGGTCTGGTGGTGCTGGCCTCGGCCGCGATGACTTCCGCCTTCGGCCTACTCGTTGCTTCGCTCGGACGAACGGAGGAGCAGAGCCGCGGGCTTTCGATCCTTGCCGTTCTGTTCATGGTGATGCTCGGAGGCGCCTGGTTCCCGAGCTTCATGATGCCGGAGTGGGTTCAGAAGATTTCGATGGTTGTGCCCGTTCGTTGGGCACTGAATGGCTTCGATGCCATGCTCTGGCGTGGAGACTCCCTAACCGCGTCGTTCATTCCAGTCGCCTATCTACTTGGGTTCACCCTGCTCTTCGGCGCGATTGCTTCCCTCCGATTCAGCACGATGCAAGAGACGAGCTAAGGGAAAAGGGAAGAGGCGAAACGGCCGACCTCTTCCCTTTTCCTCTTTCTTTTCCCTTTTTTGGCACGCCGCTTGCTCTACCTAGAGCATGCGAATCGCGATCGTCGCCTCTCTCGCCCTCTCCGCCGCCTTTGCCAATGCGGGCACCCTGCTCGGCATCGACAACAATGGGATCTACCGGATCAATACGACGACCGGCGCTTCGACGCTGGCCGCTTCCGTGGTGGGACATGGGACGGGTGATACGAACGGACTGGCCTATAACGCGCTGACGAACACTGCCTACTTCCAGCGCAACAGCAAGCTCTGGACGGTCAACCTCGGTACCGGCACCTTTACACAAACCAACTACAACATTGGCGATGCGGCCTCGGCCACGTTCTACAAGGGCGCCTACTATTACGGCACCGGCAACCTGATCAAAAAGGTCGATTTCGTCAACGCCTCGCCGTCCACGGTCAAGACCTTCAATAAAAGCTGGAGCTATGGCGATATCGCTACCACGGCTGCCGGAATGATGTATGGCTCGAGCGACGGAACGATCTTTCGCTCCGACCTCGCGGCGGCGGGAAATAGCTATGTGGCGCTTGCCACTTCGGGCAAACAGCTCCAGCTTGGTTTCGTCGGCAATTCGCTCTACGGCATTGCCAATGGCAATGCGGGAGCCGCGACCGGTGGCCTATATTCGATCAACACGTTGACCGGCGTCCAGACCTCGCTGGGCGTGACGGCGATGTACAACGGCCATGCCCTGGCCATCCGAGATGCGGCTGGCGTACAGGCGGTTCCGGAACCCACGACCATCGCCGCTCTCGGCCTCGGCGCGCTCGGCCTGCTAAAACGACGACGAAAGGCGTAAGACCTTCGCAGCCAAACGTTAAAAGAGGCTATCCCTTAATTAAGGATAGCCTCTTTTACTTGTCAGATACGAAAGTCCTGCGTTATCATGAATTGAGTTTAATTCGATGAAGATTGCTCTTTCTTTCCTTTCTCTCACTGTATTGGTAGCAGTTGCAGCTGCCGATCCTAACCTCGCTCTCGGGAAGACCGTCGTGAACTACAGCGGCTTCTATAACAGCGGCTCCGAAGTTTTCCCCGCCCAAACGATTACGGATGGTCGATACAACGATACTGGGTCGCCCTCCGACTGGTCGTTCTGGCTGACGCCTCAGGGCCTGAACGGCTTTGCCACCGTCGATCTCGGCGCGACCTACTCGCTCACGTCTTTCGTCCTTCAGGACACCCATAACCGGGGCTATTTCGACCGCGGCACGAATGCCTACACCATCGCGGTTTCGACGGACAACGTAAGCTTCACAGACGTCGTCTCGGATAGCTTCAGCGCCTCCGAGTGGAGCAACCTCACCCTGAAAACGAACACGCTGGGCGCAAGCGCACTCGGCCGGTACGTCCGATTCACGGTTGACAGCCGCTACGGCGCTTCCGCCGGACTCAACGAAATCGAGGTCTACGGCCAGGCGGTCCCAGAGCCCGCGACGATAGCAGCGCTTGGCCTTGGCGCGCTAGGAATTCTTCGGCGTCGCCGAAAAGCCTAAGAAGGGCGAGTACCAGAGGTAGCCTGAGCCCGATGCGCAAGGGCTGCCTCATTGCCACTTCGGTGAGTCTCGGAGCGATCGTCCTGGCCTCGTTCTACGGCATTTACCGGGTCGTGACGATCTTCTACGACTTCCCTTCCGCCTCCGGCGAACTTCCCGCTGCAGTGGCGGAATACCAAAAGAACGGCTTGCCCTTCGTCGCCGCCGATCTGTTCCCCGAGAAGGTTGCCGAAGGCGAGAACGCGGCCGCCGCTATCCGGGCGGCGATCAAAGTCATGCCTCCGCAGAAGACGGACGGCGACCTCGCGAAGGAGCTCAAGAAGAGAAACGGCGAGGCCGTCGATTCGCTGGTCGCCCAATATGGCCCTTCTTTGAACCTGCTCGAAGGCGCGCTAAACCGTCCGAAAGTTAATTTCAAACGAGACTGGGACTTAGGCCCGTACCTGCTTATGCCCGAGTACCGCTTCATGAAGGCCATGGCAAAGGCCGCGGCGGTGCGGGCGGGTCGGAATGCGGCCAAAGGAAACGATGAAGCGGCTTTGGCCGACTTGACCTTGGCCAGGCAAGTCGCCCTATGGGCAGGTCAGGAGCCGACGATCATTTCGATGCTCGTGCGGATCGCTTCCGAAACGATCGCCCTTGCCGGGTTGGAACGATGCCTCGACGAAGCGGCGAAAGACCCCCAGCGAATCGCTCTTTACTCAGTCTGGCTTGAGAAGTCGCCGCCGTTGCCTGAATTCGGCAAAGCGTTGCGAGGCGAAGCCTTTCAGGGCATCGTCGTCGCGCGGAACTAGGATCTATACGGCGGGATGAGAGCCCTCACCGCCAATTCAACCGACGCGTCGGGACCCAAGGTCGATCCGGCGAAGATTCGCCGGGCCGGGTTGCCGGACGACGCAAAGTTACGAGGATTTCTCACCCGGAATCTTCAAAGCTGGAACGAGGCGTATCGCACCACGGATGGATTTCGGAGAGGACCGCGGGAGATCAGCGGGCAGATGGAGGCAATCAATCACCGGATTGAGACAGAGAAAGGGCTCAGCTACGTCCTGCAGAAAGTTCTGATGCCGGTGTTCTCCCAAGCCGGTGACGCCATCACCCAGTTAAATGCGCGCCGTGCCGTCGAGGCAGGACTTGCCGAGGCCCTCACCTATCACGACCAGACCGGTCACTGGCCGGCCAAGGTCTCGCCCCTTGATCCCTTTACCGAGAAGCCCCTGAAAGTAAAGGTCAAGGGCGCGGAGTTTCGCGTGTATAGCATCGGGCGCGATGGAAAGGACAACGGCGGGCTGTCTCGCGGTGAAAAGGGGGCGATGAACAAGATCGTGGACGAAGTGGCGGTTTATCCGCCGCTCAAGTAGCAGTCCTCATCCCGCTAGAGAGCTTTCATCAAGAGGTCACCGGTAGCTTCGTTCGTCGCGAGGGGGACATTGGCGATGTTGCAAGTGCGCAGGAGGGTCTGGATATCCGGGTCGTGGGGATGGACGTCCATGGGCTCGACGAAGAAGAAGACGGCGGCGAAGGGCTCGTCAATGATCCGGGCCGCGATCTGGACGTCTCCGCCCTTTGGACCGCTGCGAACCCGCTCGACTTCAAGATCCGTTGCGCCGGCCACCAACGTGCCGGTGGTTCCGGTCGCGATCAGGCGGTAGCGGGACAAAGTATCGCGGTGCCTGGTTGCGAAGGCGAGCATGGCGTCTTTCTTGCCGTCGTGGGCGATAAGGGCGAGGATTGGGTCATTGGCGTCATTAGGTCAAAGGGATCTTTGGGGCGAGAATTCCTATGTCCTCTTCCTTCGCCTCACTTCTTCTTCCCAACTTTCGGCTCGGCGCGGGTGTAAGCCACTTGGACGACGCCGGTGGTGACGGTAGCCATGGTGCCATCTTCTTCGATCTCGAGCTCGAAGGGCTCAAAGATCCAGCCAAGGCCAAACTCGCGGCCGGCCTCTTCGGCGCGGGCACGCATCGCTTCCTGGGTCATGCCATCGAAGGAGGCGGGTTCAAACCGGAGGCGGGCTCCTTTCAAGAGGACGCAGCCCTCGAGGGCGCCGCGGTGGCGGAACGTTCCATCCTCTCGAAGCTCTAGAGGGGCAGGGGCGGCTTCGCGAAGTAAGGCTTTGACCTCGGCGGGTTTCAACGAGTCTTCCGCGCCCGGCCGCAGCCGAGGCGTCCCAACGTAGTTTCCCGCAAGCACCGCTAAAGTCCCCAAGGTCCCCTTAGGATGACATACGGTTTTTTGCGCGGAACAGGAATTTTGCCCTAGACGCGTTATCTCGGCTGGTAAGGTTTTCAGCTAACGTGCCTCTGCCGCTTCGGAGTAAGAATCCACCTGAAAGTTTTCCTTTTGCGACGATCTTCCTGATCGTCGCAAATGTCTTGGTGTACATCGTCACTACGGAAAACGGCCTTATGGCCCGGGAATCGGTTTTGAAGGAGTGGGGCGTCAAGGCGGCCGATTTCTCGCCCATCAAAGTTTTAACCTCGATGTTCCTCCACGCGAACCTCGAGCACATTATCGGGAACATGTGGTTCCTCGCCCTTTTCGGCATTGCCGTCGAGGGTCGTTTGCGTTGGTACCGATTCCTTCCGATCTATCTCCTTTCCGGCACGGTCGGCGCGGCCCTGCATGCCTACGTGCTTGGCCGAGCAAGTCCAGACGTGCCCTTGATTGGCGCAAGCGGCGCGATTATGGGCGTGGTCGGAGCGGCGCTCTGGATGTTCCCCTACGCAAAGGTGACCACGCTTTGGGGATGGGGAATCCGATGGCAGATCACCGATTGGCCGATGTGGGGTGTCGGACTCTACTTTTTGGGACTGGATCTCGTGTTTTATATGCTCATCGGCCGAGCCACCGGGACGGCCCATTTGGCGCACCTTGGGGGCGCGTTTGCGGGCTTTATCCTTTGTATCCTTTGCCGTCCGACTCGGGATAGCGAGATGGCGAGCGAGAGCAAAGCAACGCTGGCCGAGGTGAAAGACCTCGCCGTTCTCGGAAGGATGGAGCTTGCTGAGCTTCATCGGGGGAATCCGGAGGATGCGCACATCGTGCTGCACTGGATGGACAAGAGCCTCCGTGAGCCGCGCGGTCCGAACCAAGAGTGCGTGGACGCCTTCTTCAAGCACCTCCCAAAAATGCGACGGGATATGGACCCCAGGACGCTGGCGAAGCCGATCCAAGGTCTCGCGTTTCACAACCTCGTGAAGGCTAAGGAGATGGTTGCGCTGGCCGGCGACCTTGAACGCGCGGCCGACAATGTGAACGCCATGCGGCTGTACGAAACGGCCTACGGCGCGCCGGATGCGACCGAGGACGTGCAGGAAACGGCCTGCTTCCGAACCGGGCTGCTCTGCGAGAACGTCCTGCACGACGCCGAACGAGCCAAGTCCTGTTACGCCGAAGTGCTGCAGCGCTGGCCGATGGGCGCCTTTGCGGACCAAGCGAAGCTCCGTCTGGCCGGGATCCAGAATAGGGCTAAAGTCACGCCCTAAGAAACCTTTCACCCCTTACACGGGTCAGGTCTTTCGAATGCTTCATTGGATCATTGTTGGACTGATTGCCGGCGTCTTGGCGAAGGCTGTCGTCCCCGGCGGGGATCGGGAGCCGAAAGGCTGCCTCATGACCATGCTCTTGGGCATCGCGGGGGCGATGGTGATGGGCACCATCCTGCGGACCCTTGGAAGCGGTGAAAACGTCGGGCTGATCGGCGCAACGTTTGGCGCGATTATTCTGATCCTCGTTTTCCGTAAGTTCTGGAAGTAGTCAGGTACAAGAGAAGCGAAATGCCCGGAATTCGCTCCGATAGTCAGGCCATTCCTTTGCGCTACGGGATCTTACTGGCGATCGCCGCTTTTGCCTTTGGAGCAATCGCGGTTCGGGTTGTCCGTATGCTGATGGCCAAGCCTGCTACGGCGCAGAGTGCGCCGCAGAAATAACAAAACCTTAAGGTTTGGGACGGAAGGCCTGCTCATCTCCTATGCTGTAGGCGTGGGAACGCAGGCAAGTATTGAGGCGCTCTATCCGCATAAGCCTCTCGCGGGTCAAACCGCCATCGTTACTGGCGCGAACAGCGGCATTGGAGAGGGGGTCGCACGCCACCTAGCCGTGGCTGGGGCAAACGTGGTGGTGAACTACGTGGTGAAGCCGGAGGCGGCCAAAGCGATCGTCGACGACATCAACTCGTCCGGGGGCTCGGCGCTCGGGATCCAGGCGGATGTGGGAGACGAGGCCGGCGTAGAGGCGATGTTCGCCCAGACCATCGAGAAGTTCGGCACCGTTGACATCCTCGTGGCGAACGCAGGGCTTCAGCGGGATGCCGCTTTCGATGCGATGACCTTGGAGCAGTGGGAGTTTGTGATGAAGGTAAACCTCACGGGACAATTCCTCTGCGCACGGGCGGCGGTGCGGGAGTTCAAGCGGCGCGGAATGCGCGACGTTTCGGCTTCGCTCGGCAAGATCGTGCACATGAGTAGCGTCCACGAGACGATCCCGTGGGGCGGTCACGTGAACTATGCGAGCAGCAAGGGCGGAATTTTGCAGCTCATGAAATCGTTGGCCCAGGAAGTGGCGCCGCAGAAGATCCGCGTCAACTCCATCGGCCCGGGTGCGATCAAGACTCCCATCAACACCGCCGCTTGGTCCACGCCGGAAGCCGAGGCCTCCCTATTGAAACTCATTCCTTACGATCGCGTAGGGAGCGTGGACGACATCGGCAAAGTCGCAGTGTTTCTGGCCAGCGACATGAGCGAGTACATCACCGGTCAAACGATCTTCGTGGATGGCGGCATGACGCTCTATCCCGGGTTCGCGACCGGGGGATAGGAAGGGAAGAAGAGATTCTGACCTACTCCCGTTTCTCCTTCCGCCTGCCTTTTTCCCTATTCCTTCTTCCCTTTTCCCCTCCTCCCTCCATGAGCGAAAAACGACGACTCCAAGAAAACGATGGCGAGCGAGCCCTTTGGCACCGCTGGGGCCCCTATGTTAGTGAACGGCAGTGGGGAACCGTCCGGGAAGACTATTCTCCGGGGGGCGCCGCGTGGGACTATTTCTCCCACGATCAAGCTCGTTCTCGGACCTATCGGTGGGGCGAGGATGGATTAGGAGGCTGGAGCGACCGGCATGGGCTGCTTAACATCGCCTTGGCCCTTTGGAATGGACAAGATCCAGTCCTGAAGGAGCGGCTGTTCGGGCTCACCAACTCGGAAGGGAATCACGGGGAAGACGTCAAAGAGTGCTACTGGTACCTCGACGCTACCCCCACCCACTCGTACGGCAAGATGCTGTACAAATACCCGCAGGCCGCATTCCCCTACGAGGAACTGGTCCGTCGAAACCGGGAGGCAGGGCATGCGGTGGCCGAGATTGAGCTGCTGGACACGGGCGTATTCGATGAAGGACGGTACTTCGACGTTGAGATCGAGACCGCGAAGGTCGATCCGACGACCAGCGTATTCCGCGTAACCGTCTCAAACCGCGGACCAGAGGACGCGCCAATCTGGGTGCTCCCGCACGTGTGGTTCCGAAACACGTGGGATTGGAAGCTGGGCCACCAAAAGCCCGAACTATCTCTAAACAACGGCAAGGTCTCGATCGCTCACCCTCGCTATGGCCAAATGACCTTCTTGGCCGAAGGACAGCCGGAGTGGCTGTTTACGGAGAACGAGTCCAACGCGGCTTTGCTCTTCAATACGCCGAACGACCAACCCTTCGTGAAGGATGCCTTTCACCGGCACATCATCCAAAGAGAGGAAAAGGCGGTCAATCCGCAAGGTCGAGGCACGAAGGCGGCGGCAATGTTTCAAGCAACCGTCCCCGCGGGCAGTTCGGTTGTTTTTCGCTATGCGTTGACGGAGGGCTCCGACGTGCCGGACATCGATGACGTCATTGAACTCCGCCGAAAGGAAGCGGATGCGTTTTACGCCGAGCTCGCCCCGGGGGTTCCGGACGAGGTGGCGGTGGTGCAACGGCAAGCCTTTGCCGGCCTCCTTTGGAGCAAACAGTTCTACCACTACGATGTGGCTACCTGGCTGGAAGGTGATTCCGCGCAACCGGCCCCTCCGACGGGCCGGTCCAGAAACGGGGAGTGGCGAAATGTCCACGTCGGCGCCGTGATGTCCATGCCCGACAAATGGGAGTACCCCTGGTTTGCCGCCTGGGACCTCGCCTTCCATACCATTCCGCTGGCGCTCATCGATCCAATGTTTGCCAAGGATCAACTGATCCTTCTAATGCGGGAATGGATGCAGCACCCGAGCGGCCAGATTCCGGCTTACGAGTGGAGTTTTAGCGACGTCAACCCGCCCGTTCACGCGTGGGCAGCCCTCCGCGTCTACGAGATCGATGGGCGGAAAGACAAGACGTTCCTTAAGCGAGCCTTCCATAAGCTGCTGCTGAACTTCACCTGGTGGGTGAATCGGAAGGACACGCAAGGAAACAACGTCTTCGAAGGGGGATTCCTTGGGCTGGACAACATCGGGGTGTTCGACCGAAATCGTCACCTCCCTGACGGCTATCGGTTGGAAGAGAGCGACGCCACAAGCTGGATGGCGATGTTCTGCCTCAACATGATGGACATCTCCCTTGAGCTCGCCGCCCACGATCCGGCTTATGAAGACGTGGCTTCCAAGTTCTTTGAGCATTTCATGTACGTCTCGACCGCGCTGAATAACCGTGGCGAGGATGGGGTGGAGCTTTGGGATGAGACCGACGGATTCTATTACGACGCTCTCCTCCACCCCGACGCAACTTGCGAATCGAGCCGGGTGCATTCGTTCGTGGGGATCATCCCGCTGTTCGCCGTGACCACGATCGAACCGGAAGTCCTCACCAAGTTCGATGGCTTCCGGGGGCGAATGGACTGGTTCATGGAGAATCGGCCCGACCTGACCCGCCACGTCGCCCGGATGGATCTTCCCGGCGAGGCGAACCGAGGTCTCATGTCCGCCGTGGGGCGCGACCGGCTCGATCGGATTCTTCAGAAAGTCTTGGACCCGGCAGAGTTCCTTTCGGATTTCGGCATCCGGAGCGTCTCGAAGTACCACGGAGAGCATCCCTTCATGCTCACGCTTGGCGATGAGGTGCATTCGATCGACTACGAGCCGGGCGAGTCGACGAGCGGTTCGTTTGGCGGTAATTCCAACTGGCGCGGCCCGGTCTGGTTCCCGGTGAACTACCTCTTGATCGAATCGCTGCAAAGGTTCGACTACTACTTCGGGGGCAAGCTGACTCTTCCAGAACCGGAGCCGGGCGGCCCCTGTATGACGTTGGCGAACGTCGCGGCGGATTTGGAGACGCGGCTCTTGAAGCTATTCTTACGAAATGAAGAAGGGCGCCGGCCTTGCAACGGCGGCTCCGACGTGATGGACTTCGACCCGCATTGGAAGGACCTGATCTGGTTCAGCGAATACTTCCACGGCGAAACCGGCAAGGGCCTGGGAGCGAGCCACCAAACCGGCTGGACCGGCGTAGTAGCGAAGCTCATCCAGCAGCTCTATGTCACGGCGCCGGGAACAAAGTTTAAGGAGCTGTAGGAGCCAGGGAGTCAAGGGCATTCTAAGAGAAGGGGGGAGCCCCACCCCAACGACCTAACACCGCCAGGGCCCAGGACCACTGAACTATCCGCCAGTGCCTCCGTCCCTCCCTTCACCATGAGGAATCTGAAAACTCTTCTCTTCGTCGTCGCAATGCTCCCCGTCTTTGCCGCCGCTCAAGGGGTGGACCATCGACAGCACGAGCAGCATAAACGGATCGTGCAGGGCATCCATCACGGCTCCCTGACCAAGAAGGAAGCGGCCGCGATTCGGGCTCGAGAGGCGATCATTCGCGCGAGGGAGCATCGAGACCGGCTGGCCCACCGCGGACATCTCACCATTGCGGAGCGACGCCGATTGGAGCATTCGCAGCGCAAGGTGAGCCACGAGATCTATCGCCAAAAGCACGACCGTCAGCACCGCCCGTGAGGGCTAGGGGCCGCTCTCGCGGCGCCAGCGTTCGGTTTGACGTAGCTGCTGCTGCATCTGATCGACAAAATCCTTCGCCGCCTTGCGGATCGCCCGGTCCGCGGCGGCGTCGCCTCCTTTTCCGGGGAGGGGCAGATTCACCATGCTTCCGTAGGCTCCGTGGTACGTCATACCGCCCAGTTGGACGGGAAAAGTGCCGTCCGGTGTTGCGGGACTGATGGACTTAGACGTCGGTTTGGCGACGTGTCGCCGGGGAGCGTCCTCGCGGACGTACCGAAGCATCTCTTCCATGCCCTTTCGAACCGCGGCTTCCTGATCCGGGGTGAGGGCCTTGTCCAGCGCGGTGGCGCGATGATCTCCGCTTCCCCAGATGATGGGTTGCGCCGTGGCGTTAATGCTGATGCCATCCGGAAGGGGAGTTGAAGGCTGGAAGTTGGGGTCGACGGAGAAGTTGCCGCTGTCCGGGCCATAGGTGACGGAAGTGAGCGGTACGGTGTCGGTGAGGTCGGGCGTGACCGGTTCCGGGGTCTCGACCGGCGGCGCGACGACCGTCTCCGTCGCGGTCTTACCATTCACCGGAGGCGTGTGCACGATGGCCCAGTAGCCGTAGCCGACAAAGGCGATGAAGGCAGCAATGGCGGCAGGCGGAACGATCAGCTTCTTCGGCTTCCGAAGCTCGGCCAGCCCGTCGCGAAGCCGGGTGACCGAGATCCCGGTCTCAAGGGCGAGGCCTTCCAGCGTCCGGGCCTCGTGAGCGGGGACCGCCTCGACCGACTGTTCGGTCAACCGGGCGATCAGCTCCCGGATCTCTTGAGGCGCGATGGGGGCATCCGCCTCAAGGCCGAGGTTTTCCGTCGTATTTTGAGGCTTTGAGGTTAATGACATCGATCTGACCGGCGACCTTGTCCGCAAAGGCTTCGATCGCCTTCCGCGTGGCCGCTTCATTTCCAGGGTCGGTCGGGATATCGGCGGAATCCAGGGATTCCGGACCGAGGATTTCGACGTGACTCTGCGAAGGTATAGGGATTTTAGCGTCCTTTCCCGGATCGCCGGTCCAGGGGCCAATTGGAGGACGTCGATCGCGGTGGACCGCGTTCATCAACGCTGCCGTGAGGCGATTGACGAAGAGCGACTTGGGGACCCCGGCGAAGGAGATATGCGGCCCCTCCTGCAAGTCCAGGCGGCGGCCCGCAAACCGGAAGGAGAACCCGGGAGGCGGAGTGACAAGCCCTTGAGACGGGTCGGCGACCGGCGCCAGCGCGTCGGCCTGCTCCTTCCTCACATCCTCCAAAACACGATGGGCCAGACTATCCAGCGCCTTCCGGCCCTCGGCCGTGAGCGGAACGCTCACCCATTCCGATCCGGTACCGGCCCACCCATCGATAACCACGCGCGTGAAGCCGGGCCGGGGGGTGTAGATATTGCCCTGCGAGTCTCGGATGCGGACCCCCGGGGAAAGCGGCGGAAGGGGGAACGGCGGGTTCTGATCCGTCGACTGCACGGCCTCTGCAACGGCGACGGCCGAGGCCGACAGCTCTCTCAGCACCCGGTCGTAGGGAAGGGCGATCTTATCCGGATCGTAGGACGAGCCGGTCATACAGTCGATCCGCTGTCCCATCGCGTGAACGCTGAACCCGGGAGGGGGGCGCAATGCGGTGTTCGAAACGTCCGTCATCATCATCGACGTTGTCGTCTCCGACGCCCGGGTGACCGTTGTCGTCGTCGTGGCCACAGGCGGCCCAACTTGGTGGGGCTCCGGCTTAAAACTAGGCATGCCATCGCCCTGACTGATGCGCCAAGCCGTCACCCCGATGGCCACCACAAATGCTCCGGCGGCGATCCAAGGCAGCGGCGAAGGCGCAGGCGCGGCTTTGGGTTCGGTGAAAGCCGTCTCCGCCCGAATCTGCCGGATCTGCGCGACCACCTCCGCCTCCGTCAGGCCGGTCGCCTCGGCCACGTCTTGAACCGTAACCGGTCCATCGCCACCCTCGGAGAACCCCAGCCGCTTCCGCAGCGCGGCCGATTCGCCGCCCGTGAGAAGCTCTTCGGCTTCCTGATCCGTACTGAGGGGCTTTAGCGTGGTGCGCCTCCCTTCTGAATCTTCAAAACCTGCTCGATGGCCTTCTGGATTCCCTCTTTAAGAATCCGCTCAGAGGCCCGGGCCGAATCCGCGGCGGTGGGATAGCTGGGGGAGGCGATCATGGGAAGCCGGAAGTTGATCGGGCCACTTGGACCGGTGATGACCACCTCCGAAAACGGCTCGACCGCCCGCTTGGCCCACAAAGCCCGGCTCTCGGCGTTGCCGTAGTCCGGCGGAAGCGCGTCCCGCCAGATCAGATTTCGGATCGCAAACTCCAGCTTCTTGGCCGTGCGATCCGGATCGATCGGAAGAATCGTGAGCGGGCTCGCCTGGGTCGATATCTGCTCCCGCCCCTTGAACATGACCGAGAAACCGGGCGGCGGCATCACGATGTTCCGCGGGGACATCTTATCGATCTTGAGGTTAACCTCCTGCGACCGTTCCGTACCTTCCACCAAGCCTTTCGCCATGTTCTCGATCTGAAGCTGGATGTCTTTCTCGAACTGCGCGGGCGGCACGCCGGGCGGAGGAGTGTAGGGGAGAGTGCTTCCCGTGCCGCTCCCGCCGCCGGTGATCATCAGCCCGAAATTGCCCGGCGGCACATCCTGCCCATACATCCCAGGCTTCTTCGGAATCGGATTCTTGGGAATCGGCGCCTTCGCCTCGGCCTCGCGCGCCGCATCGTAGCCCGCCCGAATCGCCTGGGTGAGCGCCACGATCGCCGGTTGCCGATACGCCGGACCACTGGAGTTCGAAGTGAGCGTCGTTTTCGTCAGCGGCCCCGTAAAGACGATATCGAAGGTGGCGGGAAGCGAGACGGGGCCTGCCACCTTCGACTCGATCGGATAATGGATCGGCTTGGGCTTCCGGTTCCGCGCCTTCTCGTCCATGATCTGCTGGACCCGCGCGTCGTACTCCTCATCCGTGAGCGGGCGCGGAGTAAGCACCCGAATCGCCCCGGCCCCCACAAACAAAACGACGGCGAAGGCCAGCAACTGCTTCTGGTTCAGCCGCGGAGCGGCCGGCGCCAACTGGTGCGCCCGCTCCTCCCGAATCCGGTCGAGCTGGGTCTGAACCTCGATCGCGGGCAGACCGGTGGCCTCGGCGATGTCGGAAATCGTGACCGCGTCGTCGGCCGGCGCAACCTCACGATCGACGATCCAGCGGCGGATCGCCGCCAAATCTTCTGGCGCCAACCGCTCGACCGGGGTCGATTCGTTCTCTTCCTTCCGGGTGACCGCTTTCATTGCGTCCGTTTATTGTGTACGTGGCGTCCACGGGGACCGTCGTGCCCGTGAAGAATAGAACGAATTGGGCGCGGGTTTGGTTCTAGGCATTTCTCCTCAGAGGCTATTTCCCGGAGGAGGTAGCTTTAAAGCGTGTTCGGAATCGTCCTAACCGTCAGTTGCCTCCGTTCCTGCTCTTCGAGCGGGCCGCTTGGCGCTGAGTCTTAGAAACGTTTTTCAGACGACTCCCCCCGGCCCGCAAGAGAGCTTCTTGCGGGCCTTTTTTCGTTTTCGGTTAGTTGGCAGAGCCTGGTCTAATGCGCGACTTTGCTAAAGTCGTGACCCGCAAGGGTCCACAAGTTCGAATCTTGTACTAACCGCCAGATCCCTCGGTGAAGCGCTTGCCCGCAGAAACCGCGTAGAAGACGATGGATGAAGCTCCGGACCCTCCTCCTGCTCCTCCTCCTGCAGGCCGTCTTCATCGTCTACGGCCTCGCCCTCACCTTTTGGGTTCTCAACGAGTGGCTGGCCGGAGAGATGCTGAACGCCCTTTTCGGCGGCTTCATGGGCAGCCTCTTCTTCCTCATGACCTGGAAGCTCCTCCGCCAATGGGCCCGCGCCTATTTCAAAATCGGAAACGGCGTATGATGTCGTTCGTGAAACCTGCTTCGGTGCTTTCCGCCGGCCTTCTTCTTGCCGCCATCGGCTGTAAAGGCGGCGACTCAACTTCGAGCGCCCCCGCCGCTCCCTTCGCCAGCGCCCAGGCCGTCCTCACCACCCGCTGCATGCCCTGCCACAGCGGCGCCCAGCCCGCCGCCGGAATCGACCTCACCAAGTTCGACAGCATCAGCCGCACCGTAACCCCCGGCGACCCCACCAACAGCAAACTCGTCCAAGTCATGCGCGGCGCCCCCGGCGTAAAAAAGATGCCCCCCAGCGGCCCACCCCCCTCCGAACAAGAAATC
>FTBF01000226.1_pt1 | contig 27173 bp, 32 predicted proteins | sample 1639301 | NCBI WGS metagenome assembly FTBF01 (sample SAMEA3914864, study PRJEB12502) | metagenome | biome: forest; material: soil | place: USA | collected 2012-03-12 | depth 0.3 m
AGCACCCGACCCGCCTCGGAACCGCCAATGGCCACGGCGATCAGCCCCAACAGAGTCAACGGCCATGGCGACCGCAAGGTGAGCGCCAGCAACGCCGGGATGGCAAGCAGGATGGCGGTGATAACGCGCTGAAGCATAGGAAAGGGAGTTAGGTCTTAGTTTGCCCTAACTCCCAATCTCCCTACTTCGTTACGCCGACGCCTTCTGGCACGGAGAGCGAGACGACCGCCTTGACGGGGATCGTATCGGCCACACCGGCCTGAGTGAGGCGGAGAGCCACTTGAACGCGGTTCTCAACCGACATCTTTCGCATGGCGAGCGAGACCACATTCTTTACGCTCTGCTCCCGGAGACCGGTGAGCTCGGCGATGCGGCGATTGCTGAGACCCCTGGCAACTAGCTGGGCGCATTCGAGTTCGCGTCGGCTGAGTTCAAAGGGAAGAGCGCTGCTGCGAGTGCGGCCCACCGGGCGGGCGAACTCATCCAGAGCGGGAAGAAGCTCATCGATCGTCACGCGTCGGGAAAGCACGCGGTCGAGCGGGAGGTCTAGGTAGGGACCAGGATCCGCTTCGGCAACCAGAAGCACCACCGCCGCATCGCCGCTTTCGCGAAGAGCAAGGAGTGCCTGGAGTTCGGCGGCCTCAAGGCCTAAAGTATCGACGAGGATGACCGACACCGGGGTCTTGCGGACAGCTAGCATCGCTTCGGAAACCGAGCGAGCAACGAAGGCAGCTGACCAGCCGCGGCGATTTTCAACAAGACACGCAATCGCCTCTCCAACGAGAGGCTCTCTAAAGCTCAAACCAATTCGCATTGTTTCCCCTGCCGAACAGGAATATAACTGCGGTTCAATCCAAATGAGACCGTTTGGTCTTAAGTACTGGTTTATTGCGGGATATTCGCGTGCGAAAGCACGGCTCCGGTGTGTGCCGGAGCCGTGGAGGGAGGATTTACGGGTTAACCACGATTTCAATCTTCGAAGTTTTCGAAGGCTTGAGGCCGTACTTGTCGCGAATCGTTAGGGTGACGATCGTCTTGCCACCGGCAGGCGAAGGATGGCGGAACTGGTGGACGACCGCTTGACCGATCGCATCTTCCTGAATGCCGTCGCTGTCGTCGAAGTCCCAAACGTACTCTAGTACGCTCGCGCCACCCTCACCGCGGCCGACGAGCTGTAGCTTGTCGCCGAGGGCCACGTTGTACGACCGGCGGCCATAGATTTCGCCGGTGATCGCGGTTGCATCATTCACGACACGAACGTCGCCCACATAGAACGTGGTCGTCGTATCACCCGAGAAGGCGATGTCCTTGATCGTCTTGTTCGTCCGGTCAAAACCGTTGATGGCCTGGAGCGGGATCGCGACCGTCTTCCAGCCACGATCGCCACCGGCGCTGGTCGAGACCGGGAGGTAGGATTCGCTCTTCTTGCCGTCCGTGGTCGTGATGATCACGCGAATGGTCCCAAGCGTCGTTGCCGTTGCGGACGCTCCAGCACCGGGGGCACCAGGGAAGCCGCCGGGACCACGACCGCCCGCACCGCCGGGGAAACCGCCGGGAAAACCACCAGGACCCTGACCACCGGCACCGCCTGGACCACGGCCGCCCGCACCGCCGGGGAAGCCACCGGGGAAACCACCAGGACCGGCCCCGCCAGGCCCACGTCCACCCGCGCCGCTAGGGCCGCCCGGGCCGCGTCCACCGGCCGCGCCAGGACTACCCGGGCCACCAGGGCCGCGTCCGCCGGCACCACTCGGGCCGCTGGGACCGCTGGGAGAAGCGCCACCGGGGCCGCCTGGGAGGCCGCTTCCGCCCAACACCGACGTATCCGCCGTCTTGATTACGAGCTTGAGCAGATTGTTACGGTCCGCATATCGCTCGGAAAGATCGATCGGGGCACCGTAGCTCATCTGAGCTCCTTGGAAGTAGTTGCGCGTGGAGACGCGGATCGAGTGGGCGCCTTCGTAATAGGTCTCGTCGGTCTCGGAACCCGTACCACTTCCCCAGCCCTTGATGGAGATCTTTTGGTCGGCGATGCCCCGCACAGGAGTGTAAAGAATCTGCGGAGCATTCTGCACCGGAGACGTCGTCAGGGCGAACAGGGCGGTTAAAACTAAACTCATCGGTCTGCCTCTTTGCCTACGCGTCCCCATTTCCGGCGGAGACCCGCTGGATGCTTTGCGCGCGGCCAGTATCTCTTCCGACGCTTAGCACCACCCCTGAGAGTACACCGATTTCGTTAGAAACCTCGAATTTTTCAGAAAGCCCGGTTTTGAAGCGCCGGAGAATGAGTTCCCGGTCCATACCCAAGACACTGTTTCGAGGTCCGCACATCCCAACGTCGGTGATGTGAGCCGTGCCTCCCGGAAGCACGCGCTCGTCGGCAGTGGTCACGTGAGTGTGGGTTCCAAGGACGGCGGTCGCCCTCCCGTCGGCGTGATAGCCCATCGCAACCTTCTCGCTGGTCGCTTCGGCATGGAAGTCCAAGAGGAGGTGCGGGCTTGGGAGGGCAGCCGCCAAACGGTCGAAGGCAGCGAAAGGATCGTCGTAGATCGGCTCCATGCCGACGCGACCACACATGTTGGCGACGGTCAGCAAGATGCCGTCTTTCTCCAAGGTCAGGCTGCCTTTGCCCGGCGTCGTGGCCGGGGTGTTAATCGGTCGCACGATCCGGGCACTGGTTCCGAGATAGGAGAGGATTTCCCGCTTGTGGAAGGCATGGTTGCCCAAGGTCAGGGCATCGACGTTTTGGGCAAGGAGGAAATCCGCCAGTTTCGGAGTGATGCCGACGCCTCCCGCCGCGTTTTCCCCATTGACGATGGTGAAGAGCGGCTGGTGCAGGTCCTGCAATCGCGGCAGCCGGTCCCGAACCGCGTTGCGGCCGGGTTCACCGACGACGTCGCCAAGGAAGAGGATGGTGTAGGAGGCGTTAGGCATTTGGCGTTAGGCGTTAACTTCAAAGGAAGGCAACCATCCCTTAATGCTTAACGCTCAACGCCTAGTATCCTTACATCGTGTTCACCGGTATCGTCGAGGCTCTGGGCGAGGTGGTTTCGCTTGACCGAGGGCGGTTGGAAATCCGTCCGGAAGCGCACTTTGCTCCCGAAGGGTTTGACGAGGGGGAGAGCGTGGCGGTGAATGGGTGTTGCCTTACCGCTTTGCCGGGCGAAGGCCTGAGATTCGACCTTTCTCCCGAGACCTTGGATCGGACTTCTCTTGGCTCCCTGAAGACTGGGGCAAAGGTGAATTTGGAGCGAGCGATGTCGCTCACCACCCGACTCGGCGGACATGTCGTGCAAGGGCATGTGGACGCCACCGGGACAATCGAGAGTTCAACACCGGAAGGGAATTCGGTGGTCATGAAGTTCCGAGCGCCGACGGGTTACGGGCGGTATCTCATTGACAAGGGGTCGGTAACGATCGAGGGCGTTTCGCTTACGGTTGTGCGGCCGGAGATCGATACGTTCGAGGTTTGGGTGATTCCTCATACGTTGGAGAAAACGAACCTCGGAAGCCTTAAGCCGGGCGATCCGGTCAATCTGGAGTTCGATGTTCTGGCCAAGTACGTCGAGCGGCTCTTGGAGGCCCGCTTGGGGTTACTTTCTCCGCAGACGCCGTTAACTTTGGGCGAAGGCGTCCCCATCCTTGGATCTTCCGATGCCGCTTCTTCACCATCCTGACGCCGCCGGGGCAGACGAAGCCGGGCGCGGACCGTTGGCCGGGCCGCTGGTGGTCGCGGCGGTGCGGCTGCCGAAGGCGTTCGATATCGAGGGCTTGGACGATAGCAAGAAGTTAGATGGGGCGACCCGTTTGGAACTGGAGGCGCGAATCAAGGAGTGCGCCGACTGGGCGGTGGAGGTGGTCTCCGCGCTCGACGTGGACCGGCTCAATCCGTTGCGCGCGAGTCTGGAGGGGATGGGCCGATGTTTGGCTCGGCTTTCGCCGGTACAGGCTTACGTGGATGGTAATTTTCTCCCAAAGGATCTGACGTTTCCAACGGAGGCGGTCGTTAAGGGCGACGGGAAGCTGGCCTGCGTGGCCGCAGCTTCGATTCTGGCGAAGACGGAGCGGGACCGGATCATGATCGCAATGGCTGACGTCTATCCCGGCTATGGGTTTGAGAAGCATTTTGGTTACCCGACCCCGTTCCACTTGTCGGTTCTATTAGAGCTAGGTCCTTGTCCAGAGCATCGACGCACCTACGCTCCGGTAAGGGCGCTGCTCGATCAGCCAGCGCTGTTTTAAGGGACGATGACCGAGAAACGCAACTTGCGAGCCGCAGGAGCCGGGGCGGAGGACAGGGCGGCGGATTTCCTGCTCGCCAAGGGCTACACCTTGGTAACGCGGCGACGAAAAGTGCGAGGCGGCGAGATCGATTTGGTCTGCCTCGATGGCGAGGTTCTGGTGTTTATCGAGGTTAAGTTTCGGATGGCACCGGACTATCGACCCGAGGACTCGCTTGGCTCAACCAAGGCCGGCCGGATGCGGACGGCGGCGCGGAGTTGGGTGGAAGCCTGCGGCGACGACGGGCGCGCCTGGCGGTTCGATCTAGTAGCCATCGATCGGGCCGGGTTGCGACATTACGAGAACGTGCTGGGGGAGTAGAAGGAAAAGGAAAGAAGGAATAGGGGAAAAAGGACCTCAGACGGCTCTCCATCCCCTGCCCTTGCTCTCGCCGGAACGAAAGGAAGGGTTCTGAGCCTTTTTCTCTACCAAAGCCAGCGCTTCATGTCGAAGTTGACGACGGCGGCGGAGAGGAGGAGGACGGAGGCAGCAAAGGCGCCGATCCAAAGGGCGTCGAAGGTTCCCACGCCGCGGAAGGTGGTGAGAATCGTGCCGACGGTCGCGACAATGGCAAGACCAATCGAGGCAAACATGCCCCCTGGGTGGACGTCCTCTTGCATAGGGACCATAGTACGGCGTACCTAGGGCATACGACAGGGGGTTTGCGGGGAAAGGAGCAAAGAGAGGGAATAAGGAAGAAGAAGTCCCTTTCCTTTTCCCTATTCCTTCTTCCCTTTTCCCTTCCTAGGCCGCTGCCAAGAAAGCGGCGCCCGCGAGCAAGCCGGTCTTCTCACCCGACTCGTCGGTGTTGAAGAACTCGTCCTCGAGTTCGATGCTCACGGCACCAGCATAGCCGGCAGCTTTCAGGATCTCGAAGGCGCGGGTCCAGCGCACGCAGCCTTGACCGGGGATCGTGTAGCGCCAGTGCATGTTGCCGAAGCCGCGGCCCTTGCCGAAGGTGGCGGGCTGCTCGGAGCCGTATTCGTAAAGACCCTCGGCAAGAAGCTCGGTGTCCTTACCGTGGACGTGATAAACACGATCGGCGAACTCTTCGACGAAGCGGATGGGGTCGATGCCCATGCGGACGAGGTGGGACGGGTCGAAGTTGATGCCGATCGACTTCGACGGAACCTTCTCGATCATCGCGCGGTAGCCCTCGGGGGTGCAGGCGAGGGCGCCAGGCCCGGGCCAGCCTTCAACGACGAGGCGGCCGCCGTGCTTCTCCAGGATGGGAGCGAGCAGGCTAAGGCCCTCGACCATGTAGCCGAAGTTCTCCGCGCGGGAGAGCGAAGCGTCTTCGGGGAGCATGACGGCGAAGTAGTTCTTGATGCCGTGCTTGGCGCACTCGGCGAAGTAGGCATCGTTCGCATCGGCGGCGGCTTGGCGCGTGGCCGGGTCCTTTGAGATGAAGCCCTGCCAGGACTTGAGGTCGGCCGACCCGACTTGGAGACCGGCGGCGGCGACGGCCGCGCCCTCAGTGTCGGCGTTGGAGCCTAGGTCGATGACGCCGAGGCCGTTGTCCTTAGCCCAGGCGATCAGGCCACTCGTATCTTTCTGCCAATCGGACCATCCCCGTCGAAAACCAATGGGAAAGCCCCCCGTGCGCGTCTTCAGCATGAGTCGGCAAGTTTAACCCCATCGGGCCGCAAAATCGGCGCCGTGTCAAAATTCCTCGTGGCCCGCCCCGCAACGGTATTAATTCTCCTCGCGGCGCTGGTCGTGGTCGCCGTGCTTTGTCACGTTTCGCCGGGGGGCGAGTACCACGTTTCAGTTCTCGAACTGGTGGGCGAAATCTTCCGAGGACCTCGCGACGGCGGTACCGATCGACTCGCGCGAGTGAATTCGATCTTGTGGGATCTGCGGCTTCCGAGGGTGTGCGTCTGCCTCCTGGTAGGCGCGCTCCTGGGTTCGGTCGGTTCGGCATTTCAGGCTCTTTTGCGCAATCCGCTGGCCGATCCCTTCGTGCTTGGTGTTTCCGGCGGGGCGGCGGTGGGAAGTTCGCTGGCGTTTCTTTTTGGCTTTGGAGTGCTATTCACGACGGGCTTTGGCTTTGTCGGGGGCATGCTTGCCTTGGCGCTGGTTTATGCCCTATCGACGCAGCGGGGGGTGATCGATGTGAACCGACTGATCCTCGCGGGCACGGTGACGGGGTCCTTGCTCTCCTCGATGTTGACCCTGGTCTTGCTGAGCGCGGGGAAGGACACGAACCTCGTGCTCCGGCGGCTGATGGGAGACATGGGCGACGCGGCCTACTGGCCAACGGCGGGGCTGCTTTTGGTGGTCTTGCTGATCGGCTTTCCGTTGCTGATGGTGCAATCGCGAAATCTGAATGCGCTGGCGCTGGGAGGAGATGCGGCGCGGAGGCTGGGGGTGGACCCTTCGTCGCTGGCTCGGTTGGTATTGCTTGCCGGGGGCTTTATGACGGCGGCGACGGTAGGGACGGTGGGGATCGTCGGCTTCCTCGGTTTGGTGGCGCCGCACTTGGCCCGTCGGCTGCTCGGGGTGGACTGGCGCTGGTCGCTGCCTGGCTCCTTATTGATGGGATCTTTGCTTCTGGTCTTCGCCGACCTGCTTGCCCAGCGGGCGATGCCCTACTTTGGGAAGACGGGGTTGGAGCTGCCGGTGGGAGCAATCACCAGTTTGCTGGGCGCGCCGACGCTTTTGGTCTTGTTGAAGAAGAAGGCGTAGCCGCGGCATGGGCTGAAAAGCCCATGCCACTTCGTTTTCAATCGTTCTCGGTCATTTCGGCCAGCTTTCGGGCCTGCTCGTCTTGGTTGAGGCCGTCAATCATTCCTTGGATGTCGCCTTCGAGGAAGGCGTGGATGTTGTGGATCGTCAGCTTGATCCGGTGATCGGTCACGCGGCCTTCGGGGAAGTTGTAGGTGCGAATCTTTTCGCTTCGGTCACCGGTGCCCACTTGGCCTTTGCGAAGTCCCGATCGTTCGGCGTCGGCCTCTTCTTGAAGCTTCTGGAAAAGCTTCGCGCGGAGCACTTCCATGGCCTTCAGCTTGTTTTGCGCCTGAGACCGTTCGTCCTGGCAGGTGCTCACCAGGCCGGTGGGCTTGTGGATGATGCGGATGGCGGTCTCGTTCTTCTGCATGTGCTGACCACCCGCGGAGGAGGAGCAGAAGGTGGAGATTTCGAGATCCTTGGCGTCGATATGCAGTTCGACCTCGTCCGCCTCGGGAAGCACGGCAACGGTCGCCGTGGAAGTGTGGATTCTTCCCTGGCTCTCGGTGGAGGGGACACGCTGGACGCGGTGGACGCCCGATTCGTACTTCAACTGGCTGTAGGCGCCGACGGCGTCGACTTTGAAGACAGCGCGATCTAGGCCACCGATTCCGGAGACTTCGTGTTCGACGATTTCTGTCTTCCAGCGCCGCCGCTCGGCGTAGCGCAGGTACATACGGAAAAGTTCGTTGGCGAAGAGCGCAGCTTCATCACCGCCCGCGCCGGGGCGGACTTCGATGATGACGGGCTTGTCGTCCTGCGGGTCCTTGGGGACGAGCATCAATTTGAGCTGCTCCTCAAGCTGGGCGATCATCGGGCGAAGACGATCGAGGTCTTCTTGGGCCAACTCCTTCATCTCAGGGTCGTCGAGCATCGTCTCCGCCTCCGCGATGCCTCCCTGCGCCTTACGGTAGGTGCGGAACGTTTCAACGACCGGCTCAAGCTCGGCCTTGAGCTTGCCCAGCCGCTGCATTTCCCGCTGGTTCGTCACAAGGACGGGATCGCTGAAGTCGGCTTCGACGCCCTCGAAGCGCCGCTCGATCTCCTGGAGCTTCTCGAACATAGATAGATTATGGGCAGACCCGGATCTGTTTTACGCCTGGTCCCACCGCGGTATTTCGCTTCCAACCACCCAGAATGTGCGGCCCTGTGAGAATTGCGAGGGATATGAGGCCTCCGGGACCTATAGACCGGACCGACTGTGCCGATAACTACCAACATGACGCCGCGCCGCCAAGCCACCGGGGTCGGGATCGGTACCGCAAGCCGCCTGACCGACGTGGAAGTCCATACCCTCCGATATTGGGAGGATGAGTTTCGGGGACTTCTTGACCCGATCCGAACCGAAGGGGGGCAGCGCCGCTACCGACCGCAAGATCTGGAACTGGTTAACCGCATCAAGACGCTTCTTCGCGACGAGATGCTGACCATCCCTGGGGCGCGTCGCCGACTGGTTGAAGAAGTCGAGGCCGCGTGAATCCACGCATCTCCGCCGTCCTCATCACTCGCGACGAGGCTGCCGTTCTTCCGCGCTGCCTTGCTTCTCTTAAGGGGGCGGTGGATGAAATCGTGGTGCTCGATACGGGCTCCACGGACGAAACGGCCACTTTGGCATGGGAGCGCGGAGCTTCCGTCTTTCATGCCGAATGGCCCAATGACTTTGCCGCCGCACGGAACGCCGCATTGGCTCACGCCCATGGCGACTGGATCCTCTGGATCGATGCCGACGAAGAGCTGGTCGCATCGGCGGAGCAGGTTCGCGCATTAACGGAAGGCAGCCACGGCGCATACGACGTCGAGATCGAGAATCTGGTTGACGACCGCCCTGATGGCGACCGTTTTGTTCATCCCGCGCTCCGCCTTTTCCGACGGGGCGACGCGACGGCTTGGGAAGGCCGGGTGCACGAACAGGTGGTTGGTATCGTCGGCACCCGAGCACAGGTCGAAGGTCCTTTTCTTCGTCACCACGGTTATCGTCCGTCGATCATGACGGCCAAAGACAAGGCTGCCCGCACCATCGGGCTCCTCGAAGCCGCTCTGGCCGACGCTCCCGAAGACGCTTTTCAACGCTTTAACTTGGCAAATGCGTTGCTGGTTGATGGCCGAAAAGAAGAGGCGTACCAACACGCCGTGATGGCCACAGACCGGTTGCAGCGCGGAGACAATTTCGGAGCCCTTGCTTGGCATATCCGCCTCCAATGCTCGCCCAATGTTTTGGCTGATGCCGATTTGGCGGACGCTGCTGGCTGGGGCGGACTGTTTGTGGAGTACGAGCGGGCGCAGGCCCATCTGCGGGCCGGGGACGCCGAACGTTCCCTTCGAGCGTCGGATCGGGCGGTCTGTCTGCCTTGGCCGAAGGGCTCGGCGGGAGACCGCGGCATTGCAACCCATAAGGCACGACTGGTTCGCGCCCAAGCCTTGAGCCAGTTGAACCGCAACGCGGAAGCGATGGCGGACATTGAGACGGCTTTGCCCTATGATCCTGGCTTTGGTCCCATGCGTCGGCTCCGGGCCGAGGCTCGCCGCCGCCAGGGGCTTCCGTATGCGGAAGATTTGCGGATGGCGTGGGAATCTGCGCCGGGCGAAATTGAACTATGGGCAGCTTGGACGGAGGCTTGCGAAGCCGAGGCCGACAGCGCGGGACTCTTGGATGCGTACGCGGCTTTGGCCGAGCGCCAGCAGGTGTCGCCGGGCATTCTCGTGAACTGGGGCCGCGCCCTAGAAGAGGCCGACCAGCCTGCCCGAGCGCTGGAGCTATTCCAGGAAGCCGTTCGGCGCGCGCCGAACGATGCGAACGCTTGTCTGAATTGCGCCGACGCCTTTGCCCGACGCGGCGCCTATGCGGATGCGGTGCATCTTTACGAAACCGCCCTTCGACTGGTTCCGGAAAACGCGCAGGCTTGGTTTACGCTCGGGAACGCTTATGCGCACTCGGGCTATTCGGATGCGGCGGTGCGCGCCTATGACCGGTGTTTGACGTTGTCACCGAATCATGGTCCGGCGCGACACAATCGCGAGATCGTCGGGGAAGATTTGAAGGCGGCTTAGCCGCCTTTTCGGGCGGCAAGGGTGCGACGAATCCATAGGTCCGGATCGTGAGATGCGGCCTGGGCTAAAAGGGCATTTGATCCTTCGGGTTTTGTCTCTGCAAGAGTGAGCAGGATCGCCGCGCGGCAGACCGGGTCTGGAGTTGAGGCGAGCTCGATGAAGTGTTTCGAATCCCGGGAACTCAACCTTCGGAGGGCTTCTCGCGCATCCGGATCAAACTCGCCGACCGGACACTTGCGCCACCGATCATCGGCCCCATAGAGCCGGCACAACTTCGCCATTTCGAGGAGGGCCAGATCCCGATCTTGCCACTGGGATTCGTTGGTCTGGATGAATACTTCCACCGGATCGGACACTCGACGAGCCAGCAGCCCAACGACTCCGCAAATCGCGAGCGGGATTAGGAACAGGCGCAGTCGGTTTCGGAACCCCACCACGAGGAGAAACCACAGCGCAAGTTTTTAGGTTCCGATATAGAAGGAGGGTCTCGCCCGTTTACGTTTTGAATCTGGCCCGGACAACCGTGCCTTTCCCGAGTGCGCTGTCGATCGTCAGATCGCCGCCATGACTCTCCGTCAGGGATCTCGCGATGGCGAGGCCGAGGCCCACGCCACCTTCCTGGCGGCCGCGGGCTTCGTCGGGGCGGAAGAACCGTTCGCCGAGTCGGACGACGTCTTCGGGACCGATGCCGGGGCCGTCGTCAGCTACTTCGAGGAGGAGGAAGCCATCGTCGAGGCATGCCGTGATCCTAACGCTCGTTTGGGCATACCGGAGGGCGTTGGAGACGAGGTTGAGGAGGACACGCTCGACTGAATCGCGATCGACGCAGGCGAGAAGCGAAGGACTTACGATCTGGACGGAAACGTCATCGTCTGCCGACAGCGATTCCACAACGTCATGAACGAGTGCGGGGACATCGAGACTCGTACGGCGAAGAACCGATCGGCCTCCGTCCTGGCGGGCGAGCAGGAGTAGGTCGCCGATGAGCTTGGTCATTCGATCGGCGCTCGTATCGATCAACCGAAGGGCTTGGAGGTTCTCGACGGGGACCTGCGCCAAGTGAAGGAGGAAGGAGGCGTTGGTCTTGATGCTCGCGAGCGGTGTCCGCAGTTCGTGGCCCGCGTCGCCGGTGAACCTCTCGAGTTGGGTCAGGGCCCTTCGTTGCTCGGCGAAGGCGGCAGCCGTTCTGTCGAAGGCAGCGTTGATGGTGGTGGCAAGACCGGCAAATTCATCTTCGCCTTCGACCGGGAGCCGGGCGCTAGAGAGGTCTCGATCCAGGCTACGGGCAGAATCGGTCATTTTGCGCAGAGGGCGCATGGAGCTTCCGACGAGCAGAGCGCCACCTACCGCGGCCAGCAAGATTGCTACCGGGATGGAGGTCGCGAGGGCTCGGTCGAGGTTGGCCATTTGGCGGCGAACCGGGGTTAGGGGGCGGGTGGCTTGAACGAAAGCAACGAGCTTTCCGTTTTGCCGCACCGGGGAGGTTATCGACCTCATCGGGACTCCTTTCAGGGAGAAATCGTGAATGACGGCCGCTCCTTTTCGCGCGATTTCAACTCCTCCCGGATCTTCCGCGCGGGGAGCGAAATCGTGCGGTGGCTTAGTTGAGGCGGGAATCAGCCTTGGGGCGGTCCATTTCGCTTCAAGTCGGACGTCTCCGGCCCCGGATTTCAGGATCTGCATCATTGTCTCTTGCCGTTCGGCGGAAGAGTGACGCAGGGTCATCCGGGTCCCTTTTTGAATTTCGGGAGGGAGGAAACTTTCGTCCAGGTTGAAAGGGCCGGTCTTCACGGTGCCGACGTCTTCGCGCAGTTGGCGGTCGATTTCGGCAATGAGGTTGGCCTGCACTTGGAAACGGACGAAGAGGCCCATGAGGGCGAGGATCGTGGCGACCACGGCCACGGTGAAGATGGTGAGGCGACCACGGACGGTTTTCATGCGCTGACGTCCTCCATGAGATAACCAGAGCCATAGACGGTCTGGATGAGGCCGGGGCAGCCCGCGGAATCCAACTTGCGGCGAACCGAGCGGACGGCCACGTCGAGCTTGTTCGAACCGGGTTCACGGTCTTGCCAAACGAGGTCGAGCAGGGTCTCGCGGAAGACCACACGGCCGACCTGGCTGGCCAGAGTCTCAAGGATGCTGTACTCCAATCGCGTGAGAGGAATCGGCCGTTCGCCAAGGGTGACGGTCCGTTGGCGCGTATCGATCCTGAGATCGCCCACGCGGAGGAGGCGCGATTTTAGAACCCGATCGCGGCGGGCGAGCGCGCGCACCCGAGCGAGGAATTCTCGGACGTCGAACGGTTTGGGGAGATAGTCGTCGGCGCCGGTCTCCAGTCCGCGAATGCGATCGTCCACCGAATCTCGGGCGGTGATCATGAGGATCGGGGTGGTCCCCCGGTTCTGACGGAAGTTGGCGCAGAGGTTGAGGCCGTTCATCTGCGGCAGCATCAGATCCAACACGATCAAAGAAAACCGCTTGTCGAGCGCTTTCTGAAGTCCCGTCTTGCCATCCCGGGCAAGATCGACGGTCGCTCCCGCCGACGTCAGCACCTGCTGAAGCGTCGCCGCGAGTTCGAGATCGTCTTCGACAAGGAGAATGCGCACCCGATTTTAAGATGACGCCTCAAGGGCCGAGAAAGCCTGAAGATGAGAAGAATATGAGAAGCGGAACGGGAGATTAAAGGTGGGACGTTTCGAACGGCATGACACGCATTCGCGGGTTTACGCTTATCGAGCTCCTTGTGGTGATCGCCATTATCGCGGTTCTCGCGGGAATCCTTTTCCCTGTTTTCGCCGCGGCCAAAAGTGCTTCGAAAAAGACAGCGGCGCTGAGCAACTTGAGCCAGATCGGAAAGGCGAGCGCGCTGTACCTGGGCGACCACGACGACCAACTGCCTTTTCGGTTTCCGGTTGAGACCAAGTGGCCGGGCTACAACATGATCATCATGGTCATTGGGGACAGCCATGGGTTTGGCGAACTGTATGAACCTTATCTCAAAAACAAAGAGGTCTGGTTCAGCCCGGAGGACCGGCTTAAGGACAAGGGCTACACCAGCTTTGCCGCCAACGAGCAATTGGCGTTCGCCTGGCCGATGTCTTCGATCCCACGGCCGGCGGAGGCGATCTACTTCACCGACCGAACCGATGTGGTGAATTCCGACCACGGTCCAGCAGACACGTACGTTTGGTGGCAATTCAATAACCAGATGCCATTTACCGAGGCCGGCCTCCCCGGCAAGATCGACCCGGTTTCGGTGGCGACGCAGATCGACCCGATCCGCTACACGGGGAATGTGGCCACCTATCTTTTTCTCGATTCCCACGCCGCTGCCCTTCCTTTCGGGAAGACCTGGGGCGACGCCTCTCACAACCTGCATCTCGCGACCAAATCATGAAAAACCTCTCCCTCTTATTTCTCGCCGTCTTTTGCTTTGGCTGTGGGCCAAAGAACGAATTCGATATCACGCCCGCGCAGGCGTCAAAGGTTCGTCGCATCGGTGGGCCGATCGATCTGAAGAACCTGCCCCCAGGGGCGGTGAAGCATGAGAAGGTGTTTCACAAGGGCGATATCCTTCCAGACGGGTCCGTCTCGCCGGGCGAGCGGAAGATGGTCACGATCGACATTAAGAAATAGAAAATCATCGTCCCCGTCCGCAAGGTCGGGGACTTTCTATTTTCGCCCTAAACGGTAGACTCGGTTGGAGTTGGAAACCCTCGCTCTCTCCGCGCGCGCCGGGCTCCTGAAGCCCTCCCCTACCCTCGCTATCACCGCTAAAGCCAACGCCATGAAGGCGGCCGGTGAGGATGTCGTTAACTTTGGCGCCGGTGAGCCGGATTTTGACACCCCCGAGCCTATTATCGAGGCCGCCGTCGATGCCCTCCGGGGCGGGTTTACGAAGTACACCCCGAGCGCCGGAATTAAAGAACTGAAGGAAGCGGTCGCGGCTAAGCTGCTCCGCGAGAACAACGTCAAGGTCTCGCCGGATCAGGTCGTTATGAGCTGCGGCGCAAAGCAGTCGGTCTATCAGACGATGCAGGTGTTGCTCGATCCGGGCGATGAGGTGATTCTGATCGCGCCGTACTGGATGACCTATGCCGAGCAGATTCGTCTGGCCGGTGGAGTGCCCAAAGTGGTCAAAGCCCCCGCCGAGAACGGTTTCGTGCCATCGCTCGACCAACTTAAGGAAGCGGTCGGCCCTCGAACGAAGGCGATCCTCATCAATAGCCCGAGCAACCCGACAGGCGCGATTTTGCCGCGTGGCACGCTCAAAGAGATTGCGAGCCTTGCCCTGCGCCACAACCTCTGGATCGTCACCGACGAGATCTACGAGCGTCTGATTTACGGTGGCGAGAGCCACACTTCTCTGGCTTCACTGAGCGCGGAAGTTGCGGAACGGACGATCACGATTGGTGGCTGTTCAAAGAGTTACTCGATGACCGGCTGGCGGATCGGCTTCGCGGCCGCCCCCCTCCCGGTTGCGAAGGCGCTTAGCAATCTGCAGGACCAGATCACGAGCAACCCCACGAGCTTTGCTCAGAAGGGCGCGACGGTGGCGTTTAATCTGCCGGCCGAGGCGGTTGAGGCGATGCGTGCGGAGTTTGAGGCGCGACGGGATCTGATCTCCCGGCTCTTGGGCGATATTCCCGGCGTCAAAATGCCGATGCCGAAGGGCGCTTTTTACGCATTTCCTGATGTAACGGCCTATCTTGGCGGTCGAATCGCGACCGATCTTGACTTGGCGGGCTATCTTTTAGAGGAGGCCAAAGTCGCGGTGATTCCCGGGACGGTGTTCGAGGGCGAGGGCCATATCCGGCTCACCTACGCCTGCTCGCGCGCCGACATCGAGCGGGGCGTGGGACGCATCGCGGAGGCCTTATCGAAATTGACGTGATCCCAAAGGCTATCCCGCTAAAGAGTGAGGAGATGTTCCGCCTGGCGATGCGCCATACCAGCGCCGCCGTGCCCAACGTCGTGCGTGACTCTTACGAGCGACTCGAATTCTTTGGCGATTCCGTCCTCGGTCTCGTCGTAGCCCAATATCTTTACGAGCACTTCCCCACCTGGGACCAGGGGATGATGAGCAAGGCCAAGTCGAGCGTGGTGCAGGAAGCACCGCTGGCGGAAATCGCGCTTTCGCTCGGTCTCGATAAGTTTTTGGAGTTGGCCGCCAGCGAGGAGGCCACGGGCGGACGGAAGCGGCCGTCGATTCTGGCCGACGTCGTTGAAGCGTTGATTGGCGCGGTTTATCTTGAGTCGGGCCTCGAGGTCGCGCGCTGGTTCGTACTGGAACTGCTGCAGAAGTATCTCGCCCGCATTGCGGGCGGCGACGTTAATCCTGACGACTACAAGTCGAAGCTTCAGGAAGTGGCCCAAGAGGTTTGGCGAAAGACGCCTTACTACCGGGTGGTACGCGAATCCGGCACGGCGCACGAACGCCGCTTTACCGTTCAGGTGAGTTTCGACGACGAGATGATCGGCGAAGGGACCGGGCGGAGCAAGAAAGAGGCCGAACAGGCCGCCGCCGCAGACGCCTTAGAGATCATCGCGAAGGCGCGGGCGCCGAAAGAGACTTTCGACAGTCCGTACCTTTAGGGAAAGGGGGAGGGGGGTTCTTTCCTAAACCAAATCCTTCAAGAATTCTTTCGCCGCCTCCACGCCTTCGTGATCTAGGCCGTGGCCGCCCGGGTGCCAGCGGACCGACACTCGAGCACCGGCTTTCGAAAGCATGGCCGCCAATTGGGCAGCGTTTTCTTTGGGAACCATGGGATCTCGTTCTCCGCAGTCCATGTGGACACGGACGCCGGTTAGGTCGGGCAAAGCTTCGGGAACGAAGGGGACCATTGGAGCGAGAAGGAGAGCGGCGGAAAAAGTTTTGGGACGGCGGAGGAGGATGGCGGCGGCGATGTTCGCGCCGTTACTAAAGCCGACGGCGATTCGGCGGCCTTCGGGGAGCTTCTCATCGAGATAGTCGGCCAGTTCGTCGGCCCTTTCGTACAGGTTCGGGAGATCGAAAACTCCTTCCGAAAGGCGGCGGAACCAACGGTTCATTCCATGCTCTGGTTCTTTTCCTCGGAGGGCTAATTGGCCGGCATCGGGCCGGAGCGCCTTGCCCAGAGAGAGCATGTCCGTCTCGTCTCCGCCCGTTCCATGCAGCAAGACGAGAGTCGGGTTGCCAGGCTCATAAAGGTGGATGAATTCGGGCACATCTCATTGTGGCGTAGGCGCTCTACCCTAGTCATTTTGAGGGTTTCGTATAGGGGCAGTGCTTTAAAATTGCCTAGAGACGGGGGTGCGGCACCCCTGCCGCAGTGGGTTAACGTTCTCACAACGGGTACCCTGATGGCCACTATGGCCGATAAACTGCCCACCGTGGTGATCGTCGGTCGACCCAACGTCGGCAAGAGCACCCTCTTCAACCGCATCGTTAAGAAGCGCCTCGCCGTCGTCGAAGACGAGCCCGGAATCACCCGCGACCGCCTTTATGCGGCCGCCGAATGGAACGGTAAACGCTACCAAGTGGTCGACACGGGCGGCATCGTCTTCGATGAGCGAGACCCTCTCGCCGAACAGATTCGAGTCCAAGCGAACGTCGCTCTCGCCGAAGCGGACGTCGTTCTGTTTCTCACGGACGCCATGGACGGGCTCAACCCCGACGATATGGATCTGGCCCGTCAGCTGCGTGGCTTTACCCGTCCGATCTTTGTGGTCGTGAATAAGGCGGACCATCCGAACCGCGATCTCAACGCCAACGAATTCTATTCGCTCGGTCTTGGGGAGGTTTATCCGGTCAGCGGACTTCACGGTCGCGGCGTCGCCGACCTCCTGGACGAAATCATCCTCAAACTGCCGGATACCGCCCGCGCAGAGACGGACGACGAACCGGAAGAAGTTAAAGTCGCCATCGTTGGTCGGCCAAACGTAGGCAAATCGAGCCTCGTCAATGCATTTACCGGCGAACAGCGAATGATCGTCTCGAACATCGCGGGAACGACCCGCGATGCGATCGACACGACGCTTAAGTACAAGGACGAAACATTCCGGCTTATCGATACGGCGGGTATCCGCCGCCGCGGCAAGATCCAGGGAACCGTCGAGTACTACATGGTCAACCGGGCCGAGAAGGCGATCGATCGCGCTGATTGCGCGCTGATCGTGATCGATGGCAGCGAGGGTCTTACCGACGGGGATAAGCGATGTATGAAGCTGGCCCACGACTCCGGCAAGGCGGTCGTTTTCGCGGTGAACAAGTGGGACACCAAAGAGCCACCGGACGGGCGGCCGCGACAGCCGAGCGAACTCAAACAAGAGTTCCTCAAGAAGATCTCGAATGAGATTCCGGAGTTGAGCTACGCCACGGCGGCGTTCACCTCGGCGACGGAGTCAGCCGGCCTTGAGCCGGTTCTCGAAGAGGCGCTCAAGGCCGTGGAAGCCTATAATTTCCGCGTTTCGACCGGTCAGCTAAACCGCCTGATTCAGGACGCGGCCTTCGCCCGGCCCTATACGAGCAAGGGTAAGCAACTCAAGATCTACTACGCAACGCAGGTGAGCGTTCGCCCCCCGACGTTCGCTTTGTTCTGCAACGACCCGGAGATCATGCACTTTTCTTATCAGCGCTATCTGCTGAACAAGATTCGCGAAGCATTTCCGTTGGCGGGCACCCCGGTTCGGCTGGTCCTGAAGAACAGCCACAAGCCCCGCGACGAAAGCAAGCGGACGGTTACACGTACCAAGGCCGCGGCGGTCGACTAGTGGGCTGAGGCAAGCCGTTGGCTTGCCTCATCTACCAGCTTTGCCCAGTCTGTCCACGGACTGGCAGAAGGTCCGAACAGACCTTCGAAGTCCATGTAATCTCCGTTTCGCGCTTCGGCTTCTTCAACCAAGGACTCCTTGGCTCGGACCACTTCTTTTATGGGTCGATTGGGCGGGTTCTCCGCGAAGAACTCTCGCCAAAACTGTAGGTAGGCCACCTCGTCCCGCACCCGGCTCGCCCCTCGACCATCCATCTTGGCCGTGTCCTCCATCTTGCGGATCGTTCTTGCCACGTGATCGTGGAGCGCTTGCCGGGCGCTTAAAGGGGGTCCGAGAAGAGATGCGATGCGAAAGCTTTGAGCGGGTGAAAGGTGAAGGGCTTTGGCCCGATCGAGAACGGCGTTGACCATAAAGGCCCACTGGCCGACCTTCAAAGCCGTTCCCCGGTCGCCTAGATGCTTTGCCATCCTTGCTGGTCCCTCTAACTGGTCCGCGCCGGTGGCCAATTCGGTTGCCGCCCGAGCGGTCGCGAACAGATACACATCGACGGGCTGGTCGGGAGTATTTTCGGCCGCCCCGTTTTCGACGGGTGAATATGCAGGACACTTCGAGGCGTCGCTCATTGCCTGAAGATAGCGTCCCATCTGAGGCGTATTCGCCTTAACTTGTCCGGCAAAGTCAGAAATGAGGAAACGGGGAAGCGAACCGAATTTGGTAATCACTCCGCGATAGACGGGGGAGGCGTTATCTTCCGCCTTGGGTTGAACCTCCGGACGATCGAGGAGCATCAAGCCGCTTTCTCTCGCCTTCCGTATTTCGCTACCCAGCCGGAGGTCAGGAATGAAACCGCTTCCAACGGCGATCACGAAGAATACGCCCGCCCCGAGCCAAACGAATTTCCTTTTCAACGTGCGCTCCCCACGATGGCCACTACGATTTATCCTGTATAGGAGGTTGCAAACGAAAAAGGCGAACTGGACTTAAATCCAGTTCGCCTCCAGAAATGGCGTATCGAACCTTAAGCGGCGAGCGTCATCTTGCGCTGGGCGTAACCCAGGCTGCGCTCCATCCAGAACATGAACTGCTCGACGTTATCGAGGATTTCACGGGGCATTTTGACGTACTCCCTCATGGGCTCGGCGTCAACGGCGGGCTTTAGCGGGCCCGCGCCAGGAATCTCCAAAGCGGCTTGAATGTCATCAGGGCAGAGTTTGAAGCCGACCTCTTCGCCGACCAGAAAGGCGAACATTTTTTCGCCTGTGTACACCCCCATCCCTCCGAACATCCGGCGCGCCTTCACGTCGTGGGCCTCCGCAGCCCGCATCATCTGCTCATAGCGTAGTGGACGATAGACCATGCATTTCCTCCATTTCGCCTCTCCAACTTTGGAGCGGCTGACCGGCCCCTCAGCGGCCTGACAGGTTGCATTGTACGACGGGTTGGTAAAAATCACCAAGGAGTTTTCTCGGTTTTCTGACCGATACCCCTTGGAAATCTCGTCGTAACCGAAAGCGCTAACTTTCCGGCATACGAAGCGGAGGCAAAGCCGCCTCAATATCGGAGCGGTGAGGCTCGGCAAATGGAGGGAGTTTTAGCGTCTCGCCCAGCGACTCCGGCTTCTCATCGGCGGCAAATCCGGGACCGTCAGTCGCGATCTCAAACAGCGTTCCTCCTGGCTCCCGGAAGTAGATCGAGCGGAAATAATCCCGATCCCGCACTGGACTCACGTGGAAGCCCGCCTTGACCAGTTTCTCTCGCCACGCTTCTTGCGCCTCGTCGTCCGCGACGCGCCAGGCAACATGGTGAACGGTGCCGCCGCCATTGTGAACCCGCGGGCCGGTCGTCCGCAAAACTTCCAGGGTGCGGCAAGGGCCGCCGCCCGAAAGGCCAAAGACCGCTAGCTGGTCATCGTCCGATAGCAATTCGAAGCCGAGGATCTCCAGAGCCTCTCTTGTATGGTCGAAGGCGGCCGTTTCCATCCGAACGCGGTCGATCGCGCCCAGGGCGTGCTCTGGGGGCACGCGCAGGCCCGGCCAGGCGGCGGCAAGGGGCGGCTTGGCGATAGGAACGATGCGGAGCGGTAGACCATCCGGGTCCGCTAGATCCAAAGCCCCATCCGCGCCCGGCTCGATCTTTAGCCGCCGGGACCACCAGGCGACCGAATCGGGCCGCGCCGCGAGACTAATTGAAGTGACTGCTCCGGCACCGCCTCGGCCCGCGGGAATGCCGGCCAACGGGAAGAAGGTGAGAAGGGTGCCAGGGGTTCCCCGCCCATCTCCGTAGTAGAGATGGTAATTCCCCGGATCGTCGAAGTTGACGGTGCGCTTGACCAGACGCAAGCCGAGCGTACCGACGTAGAAGTCGAGGTTTGCTTGCGCGTCGGCGCAGATACAAGAGACGTGATGAAGACCGAGCGGGACCATTGGGAACGTCTAAGATTCTACGGGAACCACGGACCTTCCTCCCGCGCCCAACCACATATGGAGACGTGCAGTGTTCGGGAAGACCATCCGCTTGACGAGTGAAGACCAGCGATGGATCGAATTGACGGTCGACGGAGCCAGCGCGACGGCGAGAGTTGGTGAAGGACCACCGTTCCCTTTTAGCTTCGAGAACCTCGGTTACGTGATGTTCGGAATGAGCTATCAAGCCTGGGGTTCGAGTAGTCATTTCGTTTTCCGCAAGGTCAGTACGGGGTTTGCGGTCGAGTTCCAAGGGCCACAGGACCGCAGTCCCGCGGTTTATCGCCTTTCGGAGAAAGAGTTTCGGTCGGTTTTGAGTCGGTTAGAGACACGCTCCTCCTTGGAAGCGCGCGTGCAGATGCTCTAGCGCGCCACAATGGTCCCGATGGATGTTCAATCCGCCTTTGCGGAGATCCTCGATAAACTTCCGCGGCAACACCTGCGGGTCCGCTTCCGCAACCGATTTGGTACGGAGCTTTCGGATTTCGGGACTTCGACGTTTGCCCGCGGCACCGTCCGCGCCGCATTGGATCGTCGTCTCGGCCACCTCATGCAGGAAGAGCCCCAGAAATTGGCGGCGGCCCGGCTTTCTGGGCCAAGCGAAGACCTGCAGTACGTCGCGCTGACCCCTTCCGCCTCAGATACGTTAGAGTCTCTCCTCGAAACCGGACCTGAGGGCGAGCAGCTTCTCGTGGTGCACGGTTCGACCGCACGCCTCTACGTTTATCTCGCTCCGGGCGAAGAGGAGGCCTGGGTTCGCCGCGTCGCGGTGGAAAAGACTGAACGGCCCAACGCAAAGCCACCCGCACCCACCCTTTCTCGGCGAGAACGGGCAGCGCGGGCGGGCAAGACCAAGGTCGTAAAGAAACCCCAGCAGCGACGACGTCGTTAAGGCAGGGAAATCACGTACGAAACGCCATCCATCTTTTCGCTGGATAGCCGCATCTCAAACGACTTGTTCGTGGCCGAGCCAAAGATTCCAAGTTGCGCCGGGTTCGTTGCGAGGACTCGGGCGGGATTTCCCGCACTGTAGTAGGGAGCCTCTCGGAGCGCGAACGCATAAGTATTTGCCACGCCGCTAACGGCGGAGAGCCCTACCGGGGTTCCGGCGTAGAGGGCCTTCTTCGCTTGGTTGGGCAGACCGTTCCAGAGGAGGAGGGCGGGATACGCCTCGCGAAGGGACTGGGTCGTGACGTGAGACAGAGGCGCTTCCATCGACCGGAACGCCGCCGCCTGAGCCGCAGTGAGACGGGCCGCGAAGGCAGCGAGACCGTCGATATTGGGCGTGCCTCGCTCAATGGTGTTCCAGACCGACTCCGGAATCTCTTGGGTACGGAGTCGCCAAAACGCAGGGTGACGCAATCGAGCAACCCCGTTGGCGAACTTAAAGCCAAGGTTCTCCGAACCCGCGTAAGCCTGCAAAACGCTGAACGCGGGGCCGGTGCTGATCATGTTCCCACGCATCGAGATGCGAAACGCATCCGCCACCACGGGGAGGTGGTTTACGTCATACCAGGCGGCTAAAACGTCCGAAAGTGTATAAGAACCGTTTTCCCACGTCGATTTGGCGATGGGCATCGAAGGCGGAATCGGCCGGCTCCAGAGTGGGTCTGGCTCGGCGGGAACCGAAGGCCAGGTTCGGATCGCCTTCGCGTAGTCGGAATCGCCCAGGGGCTCCGCAACGGTCAGGCGCGAAGGGGGTTGACCGTTTGCGGTCTCGGTTGCCAACAGGTAAGGATCGAAACGGGTGGCCACCACGTTTGGCTGACTCCCAACTCCGCCCGTCGCGGCACCGGGGAAAACGCGACGACCGGGTCCTCGCCTGGGCAGGCTCTGCTGACCAAATCCAGAGCCGGCGGTCGTAACGGGGTTGGTGGCAACCAACTTCGCCTCCGATTGAAGATAGGTGGTCTCGGCACCGACCGCGCCGTCGGCCCGACTGAGGCGGAAGTAGGAGCCATCTTTCTTCCAAACCAGGCCGAGGGCATCCGCGACCGCCTCCATCACTCGGCCCGCCGGGAGATCCTTCACGAGGACGGTCGCCTTCCAGTCGGTCACGGTGCCCGAGGCATCCACCGGTTGGCCCGTCGCCTTCGTGAGCGCCGCCACTACTTCCCGAACCGTTGCCATGGGCATTCGGAGGGTGATGGGCTTGGCGAAAAGGGGATCGGCGGCCGGATCGACCGTCGCGGTCTGGAAGGCGAGGATCGCGAGGAGCGGGCTCATACTGGTTTAGACGCGCCGGAAGCCGAAGCGGTGTCGTTCTCCTCAATCATTGGCGCGATGCCCGGCGAGCGATCTCGTAAAGGACCGCCTGCCGGACTACATTAGTCGATCTGATCAGGGGCGGGTGGCGTGCCCAGGATTTTGGTTTCTCCGGTCTCGTTATCCACAATCTCTAGACTTGGACGGCAAGGCGGGGCGAAGAATCCTTGATGCTCGATGGCGACGACGGCGCGCACCTGAACCCGTACGCTCCCGTCGCCGGCCGTAATCTTGGCTCGATCGAAATCGATACCAAACGTACGTTGCACGGCGGGAAGTTGGATCGTTCCCGAATCACCCAAAACGGAACCGTCGTTCCCAATCAGAAAAATGCGGCACGGGTCGGGTGGGACGGCGCGCAAGGTTGTAAGGCTTACGTGGACGGTCTGCCCGGGAGCGAGTCCAACGGATGGGAATTCGTAGCGGGTGTGGTGGAAGCGGCGCTGTAATCCAGCCTGGGCGGGCTGGGGGTGTAGACAAAGGGCCAGAACGGCCACAGTGGCGAAAGGCGTTAGCCAGACGAGCCTTATTGAATTAGCTTTCACTGCTCTCCTTCGAGTCAACCGCGAACGCGGCATTACTATTGTACTGCGCGTCCTTCAGTGGGCCGATAATTCTGTCAGCTTTTTAATATCTTTGAAGATGGGAAAAATCGGTTTCGTTTTCAGGAAAGCGAGGTGCCACTCAGATACTCTCTGCGCATGGAAGTCATGCCTGCAGCCGTAACGCCGTTCGATGAGAGCGGGAAAGTCGATGCGCCGGGTGTAGCGCGGCTGTTGGCCTACTTTCAATCGGAAGGGGCTACCGGGGTAGTCGTCGGCGGGACGACGGGGGAAGGGCCTTCTTTGACTTCGTTCGAGAAGCGGGATCTGGTGCGGCACGCAGTGGAAATGGCGAACGGGCTGCCCATCTGGCTCGGGGTTGCGTCCCCGTCTTTGGAGGAGGGTCTTTGGATGGCACGGGAGGCGAGCAAAGCAGGCGCGGCGGGGGTTCTCCTGATGCCGCCGTTCTTTTACCGGGAGGTGGACGTTACGCCTTGGCTCCGAACTTTCCTGGAGCGTTCGACAGCGGACGTGCTGCTCTACAACTTCCCCAGGTTTTCTCCGCCCCTGAATTCCGAGATGCTTGCTTCACTGGCCGCACTTCCCCGGCTCGTAGGGGTGAAGGATAGCTCGGGCGTCGTTGAGAACCTCCCGGCATTTGCGGCCGCGTTGCCCGGTCGGCGGCTGTTTGTGGGGGATGAAACGCTCTTGAGGCCGGCACTGGCGGCGGGGTGGTCTGGGACGATTAGCGGGGCGGCCAATGTGCTTTGCCGGGAGTTAGCCGGAGCATTGGCCGACGAAGGAGAATCGCGGGCGGTGAAGCTGGAACTGCTTCTTCCTCGGCTCAAAGAAATTCGAGGAACGCCGCAACCGATGGGACACAAGCGGACCCTGGTAGAGCGCGGGGTTTTGGATCGGCCGGATGTGCGATTGCCGCTAGCGTAAAGATCCTGAACCCCTCTCACGGGAAAGGGGTTCAGAAGAGTCCTACAACAGTTCGGCCTTTCTTAGGATGCCGTTGCTGGACGGAGACGAAAGCCCGTCATGGGCGATCTCTTTCTCGAAGCAGGCGAGAGCCCTTCCGACAACTTGGTCCATGTTGTAGTACTGATAGTCCGCGAGGCGGCCGGCGAAGTAGACGTGGCCTTCTAGCTTTTTGGCTTCGCGGGCATAGAGGGCGTACTGCTCCTTGTTCGCATCGCAAGGGATGGGATAGTAGGGATCGTTGACACCGCGGACGTAGGCTTGCGGATACTCCGTGATGAGGGTGCTGTTTGGCAGGCCCTCTTGACCGGTAAGGATCTTCTGATCCGTAATCCTGGTGAAGTCGTATTCGTTCGGATAGTTGATCGTGCCGACCTCCTGAACTCGCGTCTGGTTCTTCGTCTCGAAGGCGAATTGCAGCGAGCGATAGGGCAGTTCGCCGTGCATGAAGTCGAAATACGAGTCGATCGGGCCAGAATAAACCATCTTCTTGAACGTCACTTCCTCGACGACTTCGCGGTAATCCACGTTGGTCATCACCTTGATGTTCGGATGGTCAAGCATCCGGCGAAACATCGCGGTGTAACCCATGGTCGGCATGGCCTGATAGGTGTCCTGGAAGTAGCGATCGTCGCGGCTGATGTGGACGGGCACGCGGCCCGTGACCGCGGCGGAGAGCTGCTCCGGCTCCATCTCCCACATCTTCGTCGTGTAGCCGTAGAACACCTTTTCATAGATGTAGTCGGCCAGAAACTTAAGGTCACCGTTGGTCGACTCCCGCATCTTGAGGATGGGGACTTTGACATTGAAGCCGTAGTTCTCAATCAGAGCGTCTTCGAGCCGTTCGGCGTAACGCTGAGGAAAAAGGGCGTAAAGCGAGTTCAAATTGAAGGGTACCGGCACCTTTTGGCCGTCCACCATGGCCAGGACTCGATGGTGGTACGGGCGCCAATCCGTGAACTTCGAGAGGTGGTCGAAGATTCGCTTTCCGTTGGTATGGAAAATGTGCGGGCCGTACTTATGAACGAGAACGCCGTTCTCGTCGTGCTCGTCATAGGCGTTGCCGCCAATGTGGTTTCTCTTGTCCACAAGAAGCACTTTTTGGCCGAGCTGAGTGGCGATCCTCTCTGCCAAGACTGCTCCGGCAAACCCGGCGCCGACCACGATCCAATCCGTTCGCATTTCCTCTTCGTTCTCCCAACAACCCGTGACGGCGTCTACTCGGGGTTCACGGCGCAACGGCGTGAACGTATTCCGAGGAGGCCTATGCCGACGGCGATGTCGGTATGACTGCCGACTTATGCGTTAAGGTTCCCGAAAACCTCGCTATGGATTCACGATTCTTTCAGCCGCCCTTAAGGCCTTCCGCCAACGCCTCCACTTTCGGGAAGCCCGTACTTTTCGGGCGATTGGGCGGGGATGGGCCGGATGACGGTAGTCCGTCTTTCCGACAAGCCGTAGTCTCTCAGAAAAGGCGAGGCGGAAAGGACGAAGGCGCGCGGCCTGATGGACCACTTCATAGAAGAACAGCACCATCCAGATGTTCTGGCTCGGATACTGGCGAGCCAGCGCCCGCTTGTAACGCCGTTCGTCTTTGGACAGGCGGATCGTTTCTTGCCCCCGGGGGTCGGAGAATCGATTGATCGTCTGCACGCGGCTGGTGTAGATGTGATAAAAGGGGGCTTCGAACACCGGCCCGGAGAACGAATGGGTGACCAGCCAATGGGTCGAGTCGTGATCGAGGTGACCCTGTTCGAAGGCTCCGCACACGACGCGGTCGGGATTCACTCGCTCCATCATTGCGTTGAAGGACGGAAGCAGCGCGCCCATCTCATCGCAGACCGAGCCGTCAGTGCCGCCGTGGAAAAAGATCCGGTCGGGCCGGACGCCAAGCATGTGGGCGGCGGCGCGGGCTTCCCGTTGTCGCTCCGGGGTGGCGTGGGTCCAGCTTAGCCAGACTTCACATCCGTGCGAGACGCAACGGCGAATCCAGACGGCGATGGAAAGCTCGTCGTCCGGGTGCGTGAGGCAAAATAGCCACCTTATCGAAGGGTCCGGATCAAATGCCCGGAGCTCGGCCATAGAGCATATTGTGGCGTAGGCGTCCCGCCTGCGTCAGCGGACCTAACGGAGCAGCCGGACGCCTACGCTACAGATGGTCTCAGGACGGTTGGGGGCCGCTGAAACACCAGTTCAAGGCCGCCATGCGGACGAAGATGCCGTTTTCAACTTGGGCGTTGATGGCGCTCTGCGCGCCGTCGGCGGCAAAGTCATCGACTTCGATACCGCGGTTGAGAGGGCCCGGGTGCATAACGAGGCAGTCCGGAGCGGCCCAGACCAGGGAGTCCTTGTTGACCTGATACATCTTCGCGTACTCGTTGACCGAGGAGAGGGTCGAATCGAGCATGCGCTCCTTCTGAAGACGAAGGCAGATGACCACGTCGCACTCCTCGATGCCGGTAGCAAGGTCGTAGAAGACTTTGCCGGGGAGGAGGCCGGTCTGGTGGGGGATAAGGGTGCGGGGGCCGACGAGGCGGACTTCAGCGCCCATTTTATTTAACAGCCAGGCGTTGGAGCGAGCGACGCGAGAATGCTCGACATCGCCGACGATGGCAACCTTGAGACCTTCGAGGCTGCCCTTGCGCTCCAGGATGGTGAGGGCGTCGCCGAGCGCCTGGGTGGGGTGCTCGTGCTGGCCGTCGCCAGCGTTGAGGACGGGACCGCCGAAGTGACGGGCGGCGAGGGTGGGCGAGCCGCTGGCGCGGTGGCGCATCACGAGGCCATCGAGCCGCTCGTACCGAAGGGTGAGGATCGTGTCCTTCAGCGTTTCTCCCTTGCTCATGCTGCTGGAGCCGCTGGCAAAGTTGGCGCTGCGCATGCCCAGGTAGTTCGCAGCCTGCTCGAACGAAACTCGGGTGCGGGTGGAGTTCTCGAAGAACAACATGCCGACCGATTTCTTGCCCAGCGAGGGGATCGCCTTCCCGTCGATGACCCGGGCCTTAAAGTCCGCCGCGTCGCTCAGGAGTTCGGCGATCTCCGCCGCCTCCAGATGCCGGATGCCCAAAAGGTTCCTCGCCATATCTCTCTAGGTGATACCTCCTTATGG
>FTBF01000253.1_pt1 | contig 26449 bp, 26 predicted proteins | sample 1639301 | NCBI WGS metagenome assembly FTBF01 (sample SAMEA3914864, study PRJEB12502) | metagenome | biome: forest; material: soil | place: USA | collected 2012-03-12 | depth 0.3 m
ACGATCAGGAGCTCCACGAGCGTGAACGCCCGGCTCCGCTTGAGGAATGATCTGAGTTTGTACATTGGCCTAGGTGAAGTCTCGGCACCTTAAACGCCGATCAAGACCTTTTTTCCGCCAAAACCTATATTCGGAGCCTCGCAAGCCTACTAGGAGGCGGTATTTGGTCCGAATATCTTCTCATGCGCCGACAAAGGGGAATGTCCATTATCGAGGTAATGGTCGGCGCGGTCATGCTGGTTATCTGCACGCCACCAATCCTTGGCTGCGTGGTCTGGATGCGAAGCGCCGCCGCCGACACCACCATCGATGGCGCCGTGTCCTCCGCCATCAATGAGCAAATCTCCATCGTTCGCAGTCAAGGCCAGTCCGCCAAGCTCACGGTCGGCACCACCAACTCCTCCCAAAGCCTTGGAAGCGGCGTAACCCTAAACCTTGCCCGCACGATTTCTGCCATATCGGGATACCCCCGCCTGTTCAAGATCGTCGTCGTCGGAACCTGGACCTCGCGTGCTCAAGGCGGCCAGAGCCGATCCCTTACCGTGGAGACGAATGTATTTGCGCCGGAAAATTAATCGCGGATTTACGCTGATTGAGCTTTTGGTCGTCATCGGGATCGGGTCGATCGTTCTCGGCGGTCTCGCCTTTATCTATTCCTATACGGCCGCCCAGACAGGCGATACTTTGGCCGAACTAATCTCTACGGATCAGGCGACGACCGCCGCGAGAGACGTCGAAGCCACGGTACGCAATGCCTTCCTCTGCGAAGCAAAGGTGAAGAACGGCGTGACGGGCCTTCGCTGCCAAATGCCCAGTGTCGAAGTCGACCTCAACGGAGACGGAACTCCCGAGTCCTACGCTCCGGCCTCGCTAGACAAGTTCGGCCGCGAACAATACGTGGCCGGCAAGCGGGTCTGGTACTACATGTCCGACTCCACCGGAACCTGGGGAAGCACGGGCGCCGTTCTTTGGCGCGCCACTCGTAGCGACGATAACGATCCCACCTCGTCCGACCGCGATGTGAATTGGGCGTACCGGTACGGACAGACCTCGGCTCCACGGTTTCCCCTCATCACCAATTTCGGCATTTCGGTGAACTCGGCAACCTGCCTCGTCACCCTCGACCTCTCCGGCGAGAGCGCGGATTACGCCGAGCGGCAAGCCGTAGCCAGTGACGCCTCGAACCGAAGACGGGGCGTTCGGCTTCTCGCCCAAATGTATTGGGGGAATTGGCGGTCGTGAAACGCCGGCGGCAACGGGGCAGCATCGTGGTCTACATGGCCATGTGCCTTCTCCTCCTCGGCGTTCTCTTTGGGGCGGTCGTTCCGCTCGCGACGGAACTGCGCGGACGCACCACAAGGAGGACCGACGAAATGCGGGCTCGCCTCGCATTCGAGGCTGGGGTCGCCACCATTCGCTCTCAAAGCCTAGCTATGACCTTGGTGGTCGGATCTACGCTAAACGTTTCCGTAAACGGCGTAACCGGGACCCTCACCACCGCCAACAATGCCGCCCTTGCGAACACCCTCTTGGTGACCGGAACCATGATTCGAAACGGCCTGAGTTACCGGTATAGCCGGGTTATCGGAGCTCGCCAGCCGGCACCTTACTCCTTTGCCTTTTTTTCGAATACGAACGCCTCGCTCAAGAAGGCAACCTTGGGGGCATCGGGCGCGGATGGCGACATCTTTAGTAACGGCACTTTGACGCTGCAGTCCGGAGGCAGCATCGTAAACGGGAATATGATGGCCGTCGGCACCTTATCCCCGGGCAGTAGTACAGTCACGGGACGTCAGCTAACCGGACAAACGGCCATCGTCTGGCCGTCGGTTTTGACCACCACTTATCTCACCGAAACAACCGCCGTGTCACTCTCAGGATACGGGGCGATCTATCTCCTCCCCACTACCTTCAACAGCGTAGCCTTCCCCTCCTCGGCCTATCAAGGCAAGTACTATATCGACTTTTTCACCCTTGACCTCAGCCTCTCCGGCTCGATGAGTGGCAAAGGAACCCTCTACGTAGCCGGCAATTTGACGATTACCGGAAATCTCTCCTATTCGAATTCATCCAGTGAAGTCGCAATCATCGTTAAGGGCAATGTCACCGTAAACTCGTCCGTGAGCAACGTCCAAGGCTATATTTTCTGCGGCGGCACATTTTCTCACGGCCAAGATCTCGTTATGTCCCGTGGTGCGGTCGTAACCAACGCCTATTCAACAACCAAAGACATCACGATCGTCCGCGATGACTTTATCCGCGACAATAACGACGAGGCCGTGCGGCTACGGCTACCCTACTACTGGCCCTAAGCCATGTTGCTGACGTTAGTCGAAATCTGAATGGATTAACCGCCCTTACCGAATATTTCCGACAGCGGAATAGATCGGCGTAATAATCGAAATCGTAATTCCGCCCACGAGAATTCCCATAAATAGAATCATGATCGGCTCGATAACGGAGACAAGGCTCTTCAGGCGGGAATCGGATTCGTATTCCATCTTCTCTGCGCAGGACGCCAACAACGAGCTTAGACGGCCCGTCTTCTCCCCAACGATCACCATCTGAGTCACCGACGCGGGAACGTAGCGCGAGCGGCGAAGCGCATCGGAGAGCACGCCGCCCATGCGTACGGTTTCAGAAGCATCGGTAAGAGCCAGAGAAATAGTGGGAACGCCGGATACCTTCGCCCCGTGCTCCAAGGCCACCATAATCGGCACGTTGCTGCTCAACAGCGTGGCAATGACGCGTAAAGCGCGGGCGAGACCGAGACGAACTAGAAGCTCACCGACGCCTGGCGTTCTCAAAGCCAAGCGACCAATCATCCGCTGAACCATCGATTGGCGCAGAAGAAAAAGGGTCGAGAGAACAATTCCGACGGTGATTCCGAGACTCATTAACGGCTGGACGTGAACGAATTTCCCCACCGCGAGCATCGCTTTAGTCGTCACCGGAAGGTCAGCCTTCATCTTCGTGAACAGATCCCCAAAACGGGGCAGCACGAAGACCACGATGACTACCATCATGATGCCGCTCACCGAGAGCATCACGATGGGATACATAGCAGCGTTCGAGATCTTCCTTCGCAGGTCGGCTGAACGCTCAAGATAGCTGGCCGCATTGTCCAACGCGCCATCTAAGCGGCCGCCCTTTTCGGCAACGTTAATAACATCCGCAACTAGGGGTGGAAATAGATCGCCGGCCGCCCGCATCGCGGCGGAGATACTTCCTCCCTCCACGATGGTCGCGCGAATCCGTTCAAGCGGCCGCTCAATCGCCGGCTTCTGCTTCGCCACCGCAACGGCTTCGAGCGCCTCGACAAAAGGGACTCCCGCGTTGACCATAGTCGATAGGTCGCGCAAAATCCCCGCTCGCTCTGCGTCGCTGACTTTTCCACGGCTCTTCGCGCGCCGCTCTTGAACTGCGCGTTCGGGTGACTTTCCGCTTTTCCCAAGCAGGATGGCCGTCGGCGTAATATTCTGCAGAGAGAGCCGACGTTCGACCTCCTCTCGGGTATTGGCCTGAATTTCTCCCTTGGTCTTAACTCCGGAGGCATCGTAACCCTGGTATCGAAACGTCGTCATGCCTCGGCGGTCGCCCGCAGAACCTCCTCGACGGTCGTCGCACCCTCAAGAACCTTCCGGCAACCGTCCGCTCGGAGCGTGACCAAGCCGTTCTTCTCCGCCTCGGTATGAATCTCACTTGCGTGATGGCCTTTGAGCATCATGCGCCGGATCTCCGAGTCGATCGCCAACACTTCGTAGATCGCCGTTCGGCCCCGAAAGCCCGTCTTGGCACAGTGCTCGCAGCCCCGGCCACGAACAAATCCTGACGCCCCCGCGAGCCCCAACCGAGCCACGAGTTGCGGTTCCGGGTCATAGGGTTCAACGCATTTAGGACACACCGTCCGCACCAAACGCTGAGCCACGGAGCACGTAACGGACGAGGCCAAAAGTGAAGATTCGACGCCGATGTCCATCAACCGGGTCAGCGCCGCCGCACTGTCGTTCGCGTGAAGACTGGTCAGGACAAGGTGACCCGTCAACGCCGCTTCGACCGCGGTGCCCGCGGTCTCGGTGTCGCGCACCTCACCCACAAGAATTACATCGGGGTCTTGGCGAAGAATCGAGCGCAATCCGGTGGCAAAGGTCAGGCCTGCGCGAGGATTCACGTTCGCCTGAGTGACCCCTTCCAGTTGGTACTCGACCGGATCTTCGATCGTGATGATGTTCCGGTGAATCGCGTTAAGGTAGTTCAGGCCCGCATAAAGCGTCGTGGTCTTCCCCGAACCGGTAGGCCCTGTTACAACGACCAAGCCCTGCGGTTCCGAGAGCTTGCCAAGCAGCCGCTCAAGGTTCATCGGCGTCATTCCCAGCTTCGTCATGTCGATCGTCGCCGAATGCTTGTCCAAGATTCGGATAACCACCGTCTCCCCGTGCACGCTCGGATAAGTCGAAACGCGAAAATCGTATTCGCCCTGGGGCGAAAGAAGGGTACAGCGTCCGTCCTGCGGCATACGACGCTCCGCGATGTCCAGGCCGGCGAGAATCTTGATACGCGAGGTCAGCCCGTGCTGGAGGTCCTTCGGAATCACCATCGACTCTTGAAGCATGCCGTCGATGCGGAGCCGAATTCGAACCTTTCGGGCCTGCGGCTCAACGTGGATATCGCTCGCCCGCATCGAGATAGCCCGCGCCATGATGGCGTTGGCCAGCTTGACGATAGGCGCGCCTTCGACAACCTCCTTGAGTTCGATGACGTTAACCGCATCGTCCTCTTCGAGGTTCTCCATCCGGAGGTTCTCTTCGCCGCCGAGAATCGCATCTCCAACCAGTTCGCCAAGATCGTCGTAAGCGCCGAACGAACGGAAAATCGCATCGCGGATGTCCTCTTCCGCGCAAAGATAGGGATCGATCTCAAGTCCAGTGGTTTCCGAGAGTTCGTCGATCGCCGTTAGGTCCAGCGGGTTGGCCATCGCCACGCTCGCCGCCATCTCGGTGCGCTCGATCGGAACCGCCAAAAGTCGCATCGCCGTAGCGTGCGGAATGATTCGGCTGCACTCGGGATCTAGCTCGATCTGAGTTAAATCGACGAAAGGCAGTCCCATCTGGACCGCCTCGCACCGTAGCTTGTCCTTCAAGGACAACTTGTTCATCCGAACCAGCAGTTCGCCCAGCGGCTCCGTTGTATCTTCGCGGTTCGCTAGAACATGGTCGAGTTCCGCCTTTGTAAGGAAGCCCGACTCGACGAAGATCTCGCCGATCGGACGATCCAGAATCACTTCGTTTTCTCCGGAGCACTCTTGTCGGGCGTTACGATGGTTGGTGTGACCGTGAGGATCACCTGGCTGGAGGTCTTGGTGACTTTTCGATGGCGGAACAGTTCGCCCAGGAAAGGAATTTGACTAAGGAGCGGCACCTTGTCCACTTGGATCACGTCTTCATCCCGCATGAGCCCGCCGAGGACGATACTCTCGCCTGAGCCGACCCGGACGGTGGTCTGAGCTTCGCGGGTCGCTACCTGAGGATAGCTCGCGCCGTTCACTTCCAAGTAGCCGGTGATGGTAGAGACCTGCGGATAAAGGTTAAGCGTCACGCTTCCGTCCGACGCGACGCTCGCTGCTACCTGGAGGTAGATACCGACCCGCTCCTGCTGACGGTCGAAAATGGGCGCATTGTTCTGCGTGTAGCCAACCAGTACCGGGAAATTGATGCGGTTGCCGATGAGAACGAAGCCACGCTCGCCATCCATCACGGAGATGCTCGGCGACGCCATCAGCTTCGCGACGTTCTTCTGCTCCAGAGCTTTGAGCGAAGCGGAAGCGCCCAATCCGGTACGCGAAATCGTGCCGATATTGAAGCCCTTGGGAGCCTCGTTCACGCTCACGCCGTTAAAAGTCCAAGTGAGGCCAAGGTCTTTCAGAGCGTCGTTCGAAATATCGTGAACGGTGACCGCAATCATGACCTGAGCGCGCGGCTGGTCGAGCTGTTTGGCCAACGCGATGGCACGGTCGACCGCGGCCCGAGGGCCATTCAAAATGACCAGGCGAGACTGTGATTCGGTCGGCGTAGACGTCTCAAGCGTGGTCGATTGAACGCCCGTCGTCTTCGAGCCGTCCATCGCCGAAACCGAAGGCGATGTCTGCGACGGGCCAACCGCCACCTGAATGTCAGATTTGAAAAGCTTCTCCAGCGCCGTCACGATCTGCGTCGCGCTCACGTAGCTCGTCCGATACGTATTGGTGATCGCCTCAACCTGCGGCACGGGCGCCGGCGGCGCCGGTTCGACGTTGGCCGCCTTCCATTCCGCCGGATAGGCCGTAGTCAACCGGTCCTTGGTCCCGATGACGTAGGTGCTGCCCACTTTGAGATAGGCCATTCCCGTCATCGCCGAAATATGTTTGATAATCTCGATGAGCGGAACATCCGCAAGCCGGAGCGTGATTTTCGCGTCCGTCGTTCCCAGCAGAACGAGGTTGACTCCCGTTTGACGGCTAAGGAGTCGAAGGACTTTTGCAGGCTCCAGGTCCGCCGCGTCTACGGAACAACGTGCCATCTCCCCCATCGAGACCGGAGCGACCACCGGAGGCGCTACTGCGGGATGCACCCGCGGCATGTGGCCAGAGAGGGCCCGAAGACCAATAAGGAAGAAAAGTGTGGCACTCATATCCGCTTCCGCTCGCCCACATTAATCGTGAGCTCACCTTTGGGTCCCGAGAGAACTGCCGCGCCATCTTTGACGCGCAAGAGCCGGACCTTGCCCTTGGAGAGTTTCGTATTGATGAAGTCGTTGGCGCGAAAAGGCTGAGATTCCGCCCCGTTAATGGAAAGAAAAGCCACCGCATCCGTCGCGCCCGCCGTACCTTCCAACAGCACGTCGGTACCCTCGGGAACCACCGCGACGGTTGAGCCCTTCGTCGGATCTTCCGGTTTGAGGGGCTCCGTCTTCGTGTTGCCGATTTCACCCGACGGCTGACTTCCCGCCGACGGCAAGGTTCCGGAGAGGAAGGGCGGCATAACCGGCTTATTAGTCTCGCTTCCACTTGCAGAATCAGAAATCTGCGTGACCGCCAATTTGGGATGCGAGAACGGATCCGAGACCATCGGATTAGCCGGCGGAACGACTGGCGAGTGGCCGGTCGCCTTGTCGACGATCGCCTGAGCAATCTTTGGCAAATCGCTTCCGTGCATCCGGGTGACTAGGAACCCGATTGCTCCGACTGCGACGACACTCAGGATCGCAACCTGTTTGGGGTTTCCCGCTTCCATCTATCCCTCCCCTCGGTAGACCAAGAGCCGCATTTGAATCTGCTCCGTCACCGTCGATCTTCCGGCGCTGTCCGATGATCGCCGGGTCATTTCCAAATTGTCGATCTCGAAGGGCACATCGAGTGATCGCAGAGACGCAACCGCATTTGCGAGCACGGGAGCGCGTCCCCGAAGCAGGGCCCGAACCGAGACCTGCATCCAACCCGGATCGTTGTTCTCGCTCGCATAGACCGTCATATAGGGCGTCTCATCGGTCCCCGCCTGAAACTCGTCGAGCGTGAATCCCTTCTCCGAAGCCAGCTTCGAAAGGCACGAACGAAGCTTCGAAACCGCCCGCGAACGGTCCAACGCATCCGGCTTCGGCCCCTTCGGCAGAGTCACCCCAATCTTCCGGTTTTCGCGAAGGCGAGCCTGCCGCCCCGCCGTACCCAATTTTAGTTCCGAAACCTCGCTCCGAAGCTTGATCAGACGAAGCCCCCCCACCGCCATCGCGGCAGCCGAGATCGCAAGCGCCACGTAAGCGGCACGCTGCACAATCCGGCGAAGGCCGGGTCCAACAATTCGGGTGTTAATGGGGCACCCCGATGCGCTTCATATATTCGAAACTCAAGCCACCCGGCGCCAAGAGCGCGCTCGGGCGAGAGTTTGTGATCGCGTCCACCTTCGAATCGGGATCGCTCACTTTTCGGGCGAACGAGTCCGCCGCCGTCTCGTCTTCCGCAAACGCCTGAACCGTCACGTGGGCCTCTCCAGCCGTCACGTCGCTTCGCAAGCCGCTCAGGACCATCTGAGGATTTCCGGCGCGAAGCACCTTTTCGGTCTGCGCGATCAGGAAATCGAAGGAGGCCCTCGTTCGGCCACACATCGCGTCAACCACCAGCGCTGGCTGGGCCTCTTTTTTTGCCCTGTCGGTAATCGCGAGTTGCGCATCGAGTTGCGCAATCCCAACTTTAAGCTTCTTGGCATCGACGGCGCAACGGGTTCCGGAATTCCAAACCGGCGGAACCACCGCCACTCCAACAAGCACCGCCGCCGCAAGGACCGCCCCGAAGCGCGCGATCTCACGCCGCAACTTCGCCTGCTCGACGATCCACTCGCCCAGAAGATTCGCCCCGACATTGATCGTTCGATTCTTAGGCGCTGCGCTGCCAAACAAACTTTGCTTCATGGCCCTCCTTCTTCGAAATTCCCGCCTTCCCAAGCCCGCAAAGGGAAAGCCCCAGCGCAACCGTGTACGCCTCCTGACTTCCCGCGAGCATACGAAACGCGTCGCCGTCGATACTCGCCGCAAGTCCGGCAAACGGTCTCACCGGCTCGACCCGGAGTCTTAAAAATCCGCTGAGATACTCCGGCAGCCCGCGCAAGCCCGCCGCACCGCCGCTCAACACCATGTGGTCCAGAATTCCGGCGTAACTACGTTCCGGATGGAGCGATCGAAAGTATCGTAGTAGCCGCAAACACTCACGCGTCAGCCGCTCCAATACTGGGCTGAGGTCAACCACCGCCGCCTCATTCAACGTGTCGATCACCAACCGGCCGTCCTGCCGAAGATTCGTGCCCGGGAGGGCAAGCCGCTGGTCTGCCTCTTCGCGCGAAATATCGAGCGCGCTCGCCAAAGCCTCCACGATCAAGCCAACGCCAAACCGGACGCTCCGCAGAAACTGCAGGCTCTGGTTCTGAACCACGTACATCTGGGTGCAATCGTTGCCGATGTCCAGGATCGTAAGCGATGCGTTCCGCCAGACCCGGCTTCTCTCCTGAAGCCGCCTTTCTACGACGCGAAGAACGCCCTGGGCATCCAACTCCGCCGCGATCGGATTGAGGCCCGCATAAGCCACCGTCTCCACTCGCCGCTCCACCACCTCGCGGCGCACCGCTATGATAAGGGAAGGAGAAAGACCTTCCTCTTCCGAATCCGGCTCGGCCGCTTCGATGTAGGCATCTTCGACCGGGAACGGGAGATGGCGCTTAACCTTAAAACGAGCGGCCTCGCGGCGCTCTTCACCCCGAACGTTGGGCAACATAACCCACCGCAAAGCTGCCTTATCGGCGGGAATCGAAACCACCGTCCGGCAGCCTTGCAGTTCTCGCTCGCGGACCCATGCCCGAAAATTCTTTGCCGGCCCCGTTTCAAACGGGAGCGTGGCCGCATGTTGCATCGAGATCCGCGACAACGTGCCGTTCGCCACGATGATCTTCATCGCGCGGCTCCCGAAGTCAATGCCCATACAGGCGGTCTCGACCGGCTCCATCATGCGGCCTTCTGCTCCTCTGGCTCCCAATATTGCCGATAGAGATCGCGCAGTCGGTCGGAAGCGATCAACTGCTTGAGCGTCTCGACGATGACCGGGTCGAACTGAACGCCCGCGCCCTTACTCAACTCCGCGACGACCCTCTCGATCGCCATCACGTTCCGGTAAGGCCGGCGCGAGCTCATCGCATCGAACGCGTCCGCCACGCATACCACTCGAAGCGGCGGCGGCAGTTCGCCACCCTTTAAGCCATCGGGATATCCGCTACCGTCGAGCTTCTCGTGGTGGTTTCGAATGATCATCAGAACCCCCTCCGAAAGCATCAGAGGCTTACAAATCTCGTAACCGATGACCGGGTGAGACTTCATGACCTGGAACTCTTCGTCGTCCAGGCGGCTGTCCTTATTCAAAATCGAGTCCCGCACGCCGATCTTTCCGATGTCGTGCAAGATGGTCCCGACCCGCAACTCTTCGAGCGCCTCCGGGGTAAAGCCCAGCGCTTCACCGATCATCAGCGAGACTTCGCAAACGCGTTGCGAGTGGCCGCGGGTGTACTCATCGCGAGCTTCCAACGCCGTCGCCAAACTTTCTAAAGTCCGAAGGAATGTGGTGCGCTGACGCGTCTCCATGCGGGCGTTTGCCACCGCCACCGCCATCATCGAGCTCACGCTCTGCAGAACCTGTAGATCCGCCCCGTCAAAATCGGAGCGGCCGTTGGGCCCGATCACCGTGAGCGCGCCCAAAATCTGATCACCTGCGGCGGTGGTCGACCCCTGATACGCCCGAGCGAGCAAAGGCAGGCTGACCGCCGCCCGCGTCCCCAATTCGATCCCGTCGCATTCGCCATGACCGTCGCGATTCCCAACCGCCACGAGTTGCCGCATCTGAACCACGTAGCCGCTCAGCCCTTCTCCCACCGCAAGTGTTTGAGGAAAAGGGAATTCGGCCTCCCCACATGCCACTTCGGCATAAAGCTTTTCCGGATCGGTCTCGTCCGTAAGAAGAATGTACGCCGCCGTTCCGTTCGATTCGCGCCGTGCGATATCGAGGGAGGTCGAAAGCATGGTCGAGAGGTCCTGGCTGTTTGCCAGACTCGTTACGCTCTCCACCACCGCGCTTAGCCGCCGTTCGCCAACATCAAGCCGGTCGTCCCGGCCCTTTAGACCGCTCAGAATGTGGGCAACTGCGGTCCCCGCAAGGAGCGCGACGGCGATTTCCGTGAACTGCGCCTGGGTCGCCCGGTGACTAAAGAGTGCCGCCAGAAGAATGACGAGATAGCCCGAAACCGTTCCCCAGAGCGCCCGCCAGTGACGATTGACCACCGCTTCCGCCAACAGAGCCAGGATCGCAATCGGCCAAATGCCTTCTCCCCCGGGACGTCCGTCGAAGGCAACGATAATCGCGACGAGGCCATCCGCAATCAGCGTTCCTCGAATGAGGTTGGCCCCGATCTCAGAAAATCGGGAAGGCAGGGCAAGACCAATTTCAGAGATGATCCCCAGGACGGCAAAAACGCCCAGGACAGGGAAAGTTGTACGCGGAAGAATGCCGGCGAAGGCCAGGCAGGCAAAAATGCCCACCAACCCCCACCGGGCCCGCAAAATCGTTTTCCCCCGCGATCGAATATCCATAGGCCTGCCTATAGGTCATCGGTCGAATTCGGTATTTCTCACAGGGGGAACCTGACTTTTCCGTGGCATGGGCTTCCTACCCAAGGCTAAGTCTAAGTCTTTACTTCTCGGCCGCTTCCTTCGCCCGCTGCTCCCGCGCCGTCTTCCGAACCGCCTGCCAAGGGAAGCTTCGGGGCGTCCCGGACCACGCCTCTCCCGGCGCGCCTCCGGAGAGAATCCATGCGCGCCGCGGTTCGTCGGTATTATTCCCCGCCGCGTAGTGCAGGGTCCGGGAGTCGTGGACCGTGACCGACCCCGCCGGAATGGGACAAGCAACGGCGCGATCCAGCCCCGCGTCCACACTCGGTTCGAGCTCCAAACCATGCACCCGAATGTCGCCGCCGATCGGCCGGTGCGGCATGACCTCATACCGGTGAGATCGGGGGAGAAACCACATACAACCCATCTCGATGCTCGTATCCTGCAATGGCAGCCAGATCGAAAGGTTGTGGTACAGCCGGCTCGGGTCCCAATAGGCTTCGTCCTGGTGCCAAGGCGTCGGCGCGCCGTTGCGCGCCGGCTTCAGAATCGCGTGGTCTCCAAAACCCACCTCGTCCGTGCCGTAAATCTGCCGCAGCAGCGCCCCGGCATTGGCCCAGGCAAGGGTTTCCGTAAGCTCCGGCGCGTACTCGTGCGGGCCAAGGATCTGCGGCAGCTTCGCCTCTTTCCCTTCCTCATCCGATCCGGCAAGATCGAACTGGTTTCCCGATTCCCGGCCCGCCCGCTCCGCGAACAACCGGTCGTAGATCACCTTAATCCGCGCGCACTCTTCCGGGGTGGTGAATTGGGGAACGACGAGGAATCCTTCGCGTTCATATTCAGCAATCTGCTCGGCGGTGAGCAGTAATGTGGGCGTCTTCGCCATAGACGCATCTTACAGGAAGAGGGAAAGGTGAAGAAGAAAAACGGAATTATCCCCTTGAAGTACCAGGCGGACTCATTCGCAACCGTGCCGCCGCCCCGCCCGTAGCACTTTCGGCCATGCTTGCTTTCGCCGCTTTCTCCACGCTCACCTTCGCGCTCTCAGGAAGCGCCCCGCGGCTGTTCCCGAGTCCCCCGCCGAAGGCGACCACCTCGGCGAGCGGCGGATTCGCCGCCGTGACCGCCCCTGTTCGGGACAAGGACGACAAGGGCCTCTCGCCCAAGGACGGCATGGTCCTCCGGCTGGTCCACACGACGCCCGATGCCACGGTGCGGACGCTCTGGAGCGCCCGCCTGCCCTATTGGCCCGGCGCCACGGTCGTCAGCGACGACGGGCACGTCGCCACCGTCGGGAGCTGGTACGGCCTTGGCGGCCACGAGGCCGTGACCCTGTTTGACGACGCGGGGCGCGTCCTCGCGAGCCATCCGGTCGAGCGGTTCGCGACGCCGGGGGAGCGGGCGAGCCTCCCGAAGTTCAGCATCAACGTTGTCCCAACGCTCATTAAGGAGGCGCATTACGAGTCGGTACAGGACGCTTTCCTCGACAAGCTCAATCGCCATCCGCGTTCGCGCGAGCTCGAGCGGGCGCTAGGCCAGACGGACGGTAACCCCAGCGTCCTCGCGGTCCGCCTCGCCAGCGGTCGGACGGTGTACTTCGATCCGGGCGACGGCAGGCTGCTGAAGCCTTGAAGACTGATCCAAGAGCGGCTTTGGCTCGAAGCGGCCCGGGCATGGTCCGCAAAAGGGGATAGTTCCGAAGAAAAAAGGAAAAGGCCTCCTCTTCCCTTTTCCCTCTACCCCTTCCCGCCCGTCGTCGCGATCCCCTGGATAAACGTCTTCTGGGCGAAGAAGAACAAGACAATGATCGGCAGAGTGAAAAGTGTCGCCGCCGCCATCAGCTGCGCCCACTTGCCGCCGTAGCTCGAATAGAACTGCTGCAAACCGTAGGCCAACGTGTACTTCTTTGGATCGTTGATGTAAATAAGCGGCCCCATGAAGTCGTTCCAACTCCCCAGGAACTGAAAGAGCGCGCATGTAGCAAGCGCCGGCTTCGCCAGCGGCAGCACTATTCGAGTGAAGATCGTCCAGTCGTTCGCCCCGTCCAACCGCGCCGATTCCGAGGTCTCCTCGGGCAACGACCGAAAGAACTGGGTCATAAGGAAAACGAAGAATGGAGAAGCCAGAAAGGCCGGCACCACCAGCGGAAGATACGTTCCGTACCAGCCGAACGCGCGATAGATGGCGAACTCCGGGATCATCCGCACCTGCGACGGCAAAGCCATGGTCGCGACCATGACGATAAACAACGTGTCCCGGCCCCTAAACTGGACCCGCGAGAACCCATACGCCACCAACGCGCTCGAAAGCACTGCCCCAAACACCGTGGTGAGGGCAAGTCCAACCGAATTGAATAGATAGGAGTTCAGCGGCGCATTCTTAAACGCGTCCGTGTAGTTCGAGACATCCAGCGAATGCGGCACGAGCGCCGAAAGAGGCGAGGTGCCCGATCCACTGTAGACCTGAGACTCCGGCTTCAGCGACGTCGCAACCATCCAAAGAAAGGGCAAAAAGGCCGGGAGGCACAAAGCGACCAATGCGACGTGAACGGTCAACCGCTGCCCACGGCTCATCCCCATTCCGTTATTCGCCAAGCGAGTGCCTCCGCTCAAGCTCATCATTCATCTTCGCCGCCAAAGCCGGAATCGCCCGGTCTGCAGGAGTCTTTCCAAGCGCGGCCGGGTCCTGCATCTTGTTAATCTCGTCGCTTAGGAACGTCTGGTACGGCACCCGCGGCAAAACGTCCATCTTGGTGCTCGTCATGAGGTCAACAAAGGTCTTGAACTGCGGATACTTCCGGATGTATTCCTGGTACGCCTTTGCATGGGCAACGGCTGGGGTCAGTGGAAGCCAGCCGCCCATCGTATAAAACTCCGCGGCCTGCTCCGGGTCGGTCAAACCGGACCAGAACTTCACGAAGTCCCAAGCCCCCTTCGGTTCCTTCGCCCCCCGCGGCACGATCATAAAGTTGCCACCGGAGATTCCCGCGAGCGGAACTCCACCTTTCGGCGGCGGAATCGGCGCGGTCAAATACCGAAGGTTTGGGGCGTACTTCCGAAGCTGCTCCACCCGCCATTGCCCGTCGACCGTCACCGAATATGCGCCTCCCATAAACGGCCAGCCCTGAGCAAACGACGCCGAGTTCAAACCCGCCTCGTAGCGGATCACCTGGTCGAGCCCAAGCCGTTTTCGAGAATCGGCCAAATACTGAAAAGCCCGCCGGTTCGCGGGGGTGTCCACCGTCACCGCGCCCGTTGAGGGGTCGGTCAGCCCCCCGCCAAAGATCTGGGCGAACATCGGGAAGTTGCTGGGGAGCCAGCCGATCCGCTTCAGATTTCCGTTTTGACGCTGATCCAACTTCGGCCCCGCCGCATCAAGCCCTTCCAGGGTCTTGAGGGCCTCTTTGTAATCGATCCCCGCCGCCTCAAAGTCGCCCGGCAGGAAGTACAGGGCCATCATGTTAATGCCGATCGACATCCCGTAAAGCCGACCTTTATACGTCCCGACTTTCTTCACTACCGGGTAGGCATCCCGATCGAAAATCGCCTTCTCCTCCGGGGTCATAAGGGTGTCCAACGGCTGAATCAACCCACTATCCGCCCACACCGGAATGACCGGATTCCACTGCGCCATCACATCCGGCGGATCTCCTCCCAGCACGCCAAGAAGAAACTTCGAGTCCGCCCCCGCACTCGGCACTGACAACGCCTCGACCTCATATTCGGTCTGGCTGGCGTTGTACTTAGCCACGATCTTATCGACCACGTCCTTCCACTCCGCCGTCCACATGTGCCAAAACCGCACCTTCTTCCGGGCATGAGCCTTCGGTGCCGCCGAAAAGACGGGCGAAACCCAGAACCCCACAAGGAAAAGGAGCACCGCCGCCATGCCCAGCGTTTTGAGCGCCGAAACCACCCTCTTACCTGTTCCTTCTTCCCTACTTTTCATAGTGCACCCATCGCTTCTGCGTCCGGAAGAGCGCCGAAGTCACCGCCACAATGAGGACGAAAAGGATCCAAGCCATCGCGCTTGCGTAGCCCATATCGCCGTAACGCCAGGCTCGATTGAAAAGGTACAGCGCATAGAACGTGGTGCTGTCCTCCGGTCCCCCGTTCGTCATCACGAAGGCCTGAGTAAAGGTCTGAAAGGCGCCAATCGTACCCATCACCAAGTTGAAAAAGATGACCGGCGAGAGCATCGGCAACGTAATCCGCCTCATCCGGTGCCACGGCCCAGCTCCGTCCAAAGTGGCCGCCTCGTACAGGTGAATCGGGATGTCCTTCAACCCCGCCAGGTAGATCACCATCGAACCGCCCACGCCCCAAAGCGAGAGCATGATCAAGCTGGTCAAAGCCCATTTCGTATCCGCCAACCACGCTGGCCCGACGATCCCGAACTTATCGAGCAACACGTTGACCAACCCGATCTGCGGGTTCAGCAGCCAGACAAAGACGACGGAGGAGGCTACCGTGGGCACGATGCTCGGAAGGAAGAGCACCGTCCGATAGACCGCCACCCCACGAACGTTGCAGTTGAGCAGCAGAGCCAACCCAACCCCGCCGATCACTCCGAGTGGCACCGCTACCGCCGCATATTTGAGCGTCACCTCAAGCGACTTCCAGAACAAAGGATCGGCGGCGAACAAGGCCCGGTAGTTCGCAATCCCCACCCACTTCGGCGGCGTCACGATGTTCCAGCGAGTAAACGAGAGCCCAATGCTCGCCAAAAACCCGCCCACCGTAAAAACAAGAAACCCGATCAGCCAGGGGGCGATGAACAGATATCCCGTCAGGTTCTTCTTCATCGGATCACCCGCCGACAGCATACAACTTAGTTCGCAGTAAGGTCGTGAGGTTTTCGTGACCTTTAGATCCGTACGCTACTCTTCATGGTCATTCAAACCGTGCTTCTCGCCGCTGCTTCCTTCGGCGCGTTCACACAAGAGATGGGCGACAACAAGGCGGCCGGTTGGGTTGGGAAGTCCGCCAAGTCGGTGCCGGTCGTGGATATGGCCGGCAACAAGGTCGATCTCTCAAAAGAGTTCGGGAAACGCCCGGTCGTCGTCGTGTTCTACCGCGGCATTTGGTGCCCGTTCTGCCACAAACAACTCCGTGAGCTTGAGGCTATCGAGCCTGACCTCAAAACGGAAAACGCCATCGTCTACCTCGTTTCAAACGAAGCCACCGATAAGCTCGAGGCCATGCGCCAAGCCGAAAAACTCGGGCCGACCTTTGTCTCCCTCTCCGATCCCGAGGCCAAGCTGGCCGCTCTCTACGCAGGCAAGTATGACCAGGGCTATCTCAAGCCGGCCACCATTGTGGTCGGTAAAAAGAGCAAGATCGTTTTCGCCTCCGCGCTTGAGGACTATAAGATTCGCGCCGACTCCCAAGCCGTCCTTAAAGCGGTACGCGACACGAAGCTAGGCAAGCGGACCAAAATGTGAGCGGATTGAGAAGAGTTCTCGTAATCGAAGACGACGCCGATCTCCGGCGCCTGCTGACCATGCACCTCCGCGACCTCGGCCTCGAGGTCCGGCAGGCGGCGGACGGCGTCTCGGGTCTCGATCTCGCGCTCAACGGCGCTCCCGAGCTCGTCATCCTCGACCTCAAACTCCCCGGCATGGACGGCCTCGAGATCTGCCGCCGAGTGCGGACCGTCAACAAGACCGTCCCCATCCTCATGCTCACCTCCCGCTCGACGGAGGCCGACCGGGTCGCCGGCCTGGAACTTGGCGCCGACGATTACCTCCCCAAGCCCTTCAGCATCGCCGAGCTGCTCGCCCGCGTCAAAGCAATCTTTCGCCGGGGCGACGCCCTGCAAACCGTCACCAAAGAGCCCGTCCCCGAAAACATCGAACTCGGCGAACTCTCCATTGACACTACAAAGCGACGCGTGACTCTCCGCGGTGAACCCGTTACCCTGACCGTCAAAGAGTTCGACCTCCTCGTCCTCTTCGCCCGCGAGCCCGGCAAGGTCTACACCCGCGAAGACCTCCTCGACGGCGTGTGGGGACAGGGGTACTACGGCTACGAGCACACCGTCAACACCCACATTAATCGGCTGCGCGGCAAAATCGAAGCCGACCCCGCCCACCCCAAGATTCTCGAGACCGTCTGGGGAGTCGGCTACCGATTAGCGGAAGGCCTCGGCGCGTGATCAAGACCCTCCACGGCCGCCTGACCGCGATCGTGGTGGCCCTCTTCGCCCTCAGCACCGTTCTCAGCCTCCTTCTCACCTCCTCGACCACCCGGGCCTACGCCATGGAGGAGCGTCAGCGTATGAACGCCTCCCTAGCCGGAGACCTCGTGCGTTACCTAAACGAAAAACATCTTCTCCCGATCACCCCGAAGAATTACGCCGCCGTCGTTCCCGAACTTCATCGGCTCATGACGGTGAACCCAAGCATCGACATTTACCTGCTGGACCCTCAGGGAAACGTTCTCGGTTCGACGGTGAGCAAGCAAGATCTAACCATCCGCCGCGTCGACCTTCGACCGATTTACGCCTTCCTGTCCCACCCCGGAACTTTCCCCATCCGAGGAACCGATCCGCACGGCACGGACGACACCGTCTTCTCCGTTGCCCCCGTCCCCCGCGGCTTCGCCTATGTCGTACTAGGCCCCGTCAACGGCTCCATCGGAGACGCCCTTCAGAGCAGCTACGCCCTCCGCACCGCCGCTGGAGCTCTCGGCGGGGTCGCCCTGTTCAGCGTCGTCTCTGGCGGCTACATTTTCTGGACCCTCACCCGCCGGCTCCGTGCCCTGGTCACCAAGGTCGACCGCGTCTCCACCGAATTGGCGGGCACCGGTACGGACGATGCCGCTCACGGATGCGACGAAATAGATGGCCTCGACCATGCCTTCGACTCCATGGCCGGCCGCGTCCGCACCCTCCTCTCCGATCTCCAAAGTGCGGATGCCGAGCGAAGAGACCTCGTCGAGAACGTCACCCACGATCTCCGAACTCCCATCGCCGGACTGCGCGGTTACCTGGAGACCCTCCTCATGCGCGGCGAATCGCTTGCCCCCGAAGAGCGGCTCGACTATCTGGAAAGCGCCACCCGCTCCGTCGACCGGCTTAGCAGTCTGATCGACGGCATGTTGGAACTTGCCCGTTTGGAGTCAGTCCGTCTCGAGTTCAACCCCGAACCGTTCATCGCCGCCGAACTCGCCCAGGACGTGACCCAAGACTTCCGCCTGCGCGCCCAGTCGCTTGGTATCGATCTCCGGTTGGAAGCCGACGGCGACACGATGGTCCGCGCGGATATCGCCCTCGTCCAAAGGGCCCTCGGCAATCTGGTCGAAAATGCCCTCCGCCACACCCCAAGCGGCGGCACCGTAACCCTCGGAGCCATCCGTAAAGGCGGCCGCGTCCAACTCAGCGTCGCCGACACCGGAACTGGCATCGCGAAGGACGAAGTCGCAAAAATCTTCGACCGTGGCGTCCGTGGCTCCGAAACTACCGGCCCCGGCGCCGGCCTCGGCCTCGCTATTGTCGAACGAATCGCCGTCCTCCACCAAGCCGAAATCGCCGTCGACAGCCAACCTGGCCAAGGCACCACGTTCTCCATCCTCTTCCCCTCATAGGTGGCGGCCTCTGCGCCTAGTGCACCCAGTTTTTGAGGAGTAGCCATGCGAGCGAAAAGCCGCGGTTTTGAGGGCTTTAGGCTCGTTAATGTTTTCTGTTCGTGCAGTGGCTTAGGTTCAAATCGTTTGTCGAGCGTGGACGATTTAGGTTCAAATTTCGGTTTTTTCTCGGTGAAATCTCGGCGGCGAGAGGTATTTTATTTCTTAAGTTAGTAAATATAATTTTTGCAGTACTTGGAGCCGGTTCAAAGTGTTTTTCCGGATTACGCTGAGGACGCAGAGGGGGAGCGGTGAGAGGAGGGCTTCATTGGGAGGAGGATAGCCGTTCGAACGAAGTTGGCGGTTTGAATCGGCTCTGCATCCGTTCTAGGCCGAAATAAGGCAGCCCAGGCCAACGGCCTGGGAACCGCGAACACGAAGAGTCCAAGCCCCAAGGGGGCGGGATATTTCCGGCTACCAACGGCCCGAAAGCCTCCGTGCCCGTGAATTCCCATCAAACGACAAAGGCCCCGGGCGGATCGCCCGGGGCCTTTGAAATGCAAAGCAACTTAGGAAGTGGCGATCAGCCCTTCTTCATCATGCCGGGCTTGGCCATCATGTGACCCTTCTTCATCATCATGTGACCCTTCATCATCATCGGCTTCCGGTGCATCTTCATCATTTTCATGCCGACCATCTTCTCTTCAGCGGTCATCTTCTTCATGGCCGACATCTTGTGCATCTCGTCCATCTTGGTCATCTTGCCGCCGTCCATCATCTTCATCATGGAGGCATGCTCAGCCGGGGTCATCTTCTTCATCATGCCCATGGCCGTCTTCTGCTCCATCGGCGAGAGGCCCTTCATCATGCCGCCACCCTTCATCATGTGGCCTTTCATCATCATGTGACCCTGCATCTTATGGCCCATCATTTTGTGGTCCATCATCTTGTGGTCGTCTTTCTTCATCATGCCCTGACCAAAGGCAGAGGTAACGGTGAGCGCAGCCATAACGGCCATGGAGAGGAGCGTGGATTTCTTCATTGGGATCTTCCTATTCAGGGCGGTTTCGCGAAACCGCGCTTCTTACGAACATCCTAACGCATACGGGATTCGAAAGTTTCCGATTGTTAGGCAATGTTATCATTTCGTGAAAGATTGGCCCAAAAGACCCGGCGAGAGTTCACGAATCCGTAACGTTTGCGTTTAACCCACGCGACCCAGGTCAACGCAAGGTAACTTCGCATACGCTCCCACTCGACTCATGAGACCGCCCCGTCGACCCACCGGACCCATGGAGATCCGCGAAAAACACCCCCTCGCGATCCGCTGGTTCCATTGGGTCAACTTCCCGGTCTTGTTCCTCATGATCTGGAGCGGCCTCATGATCCTCTGGGCCAACAACGTCTTCCACATCGGGAGCCACCAAGTGATCTCCCAAGACAGCCTGGACTTTCCTCTGAACTGGTACGACCGCCTCGTCGGCCACAAACCCAAGGCCGATGACCACTACACTCTCGGCGCACGACTCGCGGAGGGCATGTCCTGGCACTTCCTGCTGATGTGGGTTTTCACCATCAACGGCGCACTGTACGTTCTGTACCTCGCCTTCTCCGGCGCCTGGCGAGACCTCCTGCCAAAGCGTGGGTCGATCCGCCATGCCGTCCTGACCGTCCTCCACGACCTCCGCTTGCGGAAAGAGGCGCCGCCAGAGGACGGCTACAACGGCGCCCAACGGTTCGCCTACACCGGCGTTATCCTCATGGGCTTCGGCAGCCTCCTCTCCGGACTCGCGATCTATAAGCCAATGCAGCTCTCCGGACTCGCCCAACTCCTGGGTGGCTACACCGCGGCGAGGTTCGAGCATTTCTGGCTCATGCTCGGCTTCTGCGCCTTCTTCCTGGTCCACGTCGCGCAGGTTGTCAAAACCGGTTGGAACAACTTCCGCTCGATGATTACCGGCAAAGAGCTCGTTCAGGTCGAAACTGAAACGGAGGTAGCGGCATGAAGCCGGAGAAAACCCCTGAGCAGGAAATGACGCGACTCTCGCGGCGCGGTTTCCTCTGGACAGGAGTCGCTCTCCTCGGCGGGTACGGCGGCGTGAAGTATCTCGCCAGCCGCTCCGATGCCGGCGGCACCCCTTGGCCCTTCCGAACCGCGCTTGAAACCAACGAAGGCGTCTGGCACGACGCCCTCGGCGACCGGCTTTCCCCCGAATTTGGACGAAGCGCCATCACCGCACTGCGCCAAAACGGCGACGAGGGTCTCAGCGAGGACTTCGATCCCGACACTTGGAAGCTCAGCGTGGAAGGGATCGCCGGCTTTGATGGCCCCAAAGAGTTCACCCTCGCCGACCTCAAGGCAATGCCCCGCCACGAGATGATCACCGAGATGTGCTGCATCGAAGGCTGGAGCATCGTCGTTCGATGGGCCGGCGTCCGGCTCCGCGACTTCATGGAGAAGTATCCGCCCGCCACCCAAAGCGGCGGCAAACCGGATATCAGGAAAAGCCCGCAAGACCTCGTCCGCTACGTGGCCATGGAGACCCCCGATATGGGCTACTACATCGGCCTCGACATGCAAAGCGCCCTCCACCCGCAGACCCTCCTCTGCTACGAAATGAACGGCGAACCGCTCACCCTCGACCACGGCGCGCCCCTCCGTTTGGCCATCCCGGTCAAGTACGGGATCAAAAACATCAAGCGAATCGGCACCATCCGCTACACCAACGACCGCCCCAAGGACTATTGGGCGGAACAGGGTTACGACTGGTATGCAGGGCTGTAGTACCACCGGGGTGCCGAGCGCTGGAACCCGAAGTTACAAATCCGTGAGGAACTGCCCCAAGTAGCTCACCCAAACTAACCCCATGAGACTTCTCCTGGCCGTCCTTGCCTTAGCCACCCTCGCGCCCGCTCAAACCCGCCCTGAAGTCAGCCCCCTTGCCAAAGAGTTCGTCGGGAACGACTGGCTGAACGCCAAGCCGTTGACCCTCGCCAGCCGCCAAGGCAAACCAACCCTCGTTGCCTTCTGGACCTTCGGCTGCTCCAACTGCCAAGCCAACCTCCCCGTCTATAACCGGCTTTACGCCAAGTACAAATCGAAGGGCGTAGAACTCATCGCTATCCACACCCCTGAAACCGAAGGCGAACGAAAGCGCTCCAACGTTGTCCGTCACATCGAAAAGTTCGGGATCAATTACCCCGTTCTCATCGACAACGATTCCCACAACTGGAACCGCTGGAAAGTCCAGTTCTGGCCCACCCTCTTCCTCGTGGACGCCAACGGCAAAGTCCGCTACCGCTGGGAAGGCGAGCTCGAATATGGCGGCGCCAACGGTGAAGCGAAGGTCTCGGCAATGTTGGATGGGCTGTTGAGGGAGAGGTAGGCGTTAGGCATTAAGGGGATGGGTTACCCATCCCCTTAATGCCTAACGCTCAACGCCTAATCCTTCACCGGCGGAATAATCTTCTTCAGATCGTTCTGCGATGGTTTGGTCAGGTCCTTTGTGATGTCCTCGCGAATCTTCTGAGCATCCGCGTTTGAGTGCACGATGTGCGGGGTGAGGAACACCATGAGTTCTGTCTGGTTATGAGTCTTGGTCGACGACCGGAATAGGTTGCCGAGCAGGGGCACATCGCCAAGCAGCGGCACCTTCTGAATCGTATTTCGCTCCGTGTTCTGGATAATGCCGCCGAGGACGATTGTCTGGCCGTCTTGCACCGAAACCGTCGTCGTCGCTTTGCGCTGGTTGGAGACCGGCGCCGTCAGGGTGCCGAAGGTCTGGAAACCTTGAAGGTCATCTGCCGACTGCACGACGTCCATCGTCACCTGGCCGTTCGCGGTGATCCGCGGCGTGACGTTCAACACGACGCCTACGTCGAGGAACCGCACGTTGGTGACCACCGGGCCCGTCACCGTCGTCTGCTGGCCGTCCGGATAGGGGACCCGCTGGCTGACGTTGATCTCAGCCTTCACGTTATTCGAGGTGAAAATGCGAGGCGTATCCAAAACCCTGAAGCGCGTATCCGTCTGCACGGCGTTCAGGAACGCCTTGTAGTCCTTTCCGGTGAGCGTGTACTGAAGGCCCCGAATCGGATCGGCCGCCGTTGCCGTTTGCAGGCCAAAGTCCTGCGAACCAAAGCCATTCCCACCGAACAAATTCCCGATGAAGTTGTATTCGACGCCCAATTTGGTCGTCTTGTCGAGACTCGCTTCGACGATCACAGTCTCGATCACCACCTGCTCCGCCGCCACATCCAGCTTGTCGATGACCTTCTTGATCATTCGCATATTGCTCGGCTGGGTCACGATGACGATGCTGTTCGTGTTCGGGTCGGACTGGATGTTCACCTTGCCCGTAATGTCCCGGGTGTTAACGATGTGGCCTTCTTCGTCGAAGTCCGAAGTCCCGCCTTTATTCCGGGAGTTGCCCCCGAAGTCTCCGCCGAAGATATCGAAGAAGAACCCGTTATCGTTGTTGTTCCGCTGCTGGGCGAACACCTTTGTCAGCAGGTCCGCCACATCCGACGCCTTTGCATTCTGCAGCTTGATGATCTCCGTGTTGTCCGCGAATACCGCAGGCTGATCAAGGTTCTTGAGGAGCTTGCGAATCAGCTCCATATTCTCCGGCGTGGCGTTCACAGAGACAGAATTGGTTTGTTTGATCGCGGTGGCCGACTGGTTCCCCGCCGTTCGCTGAGGCGGGCCGAATGGGTTGAAGCCAAACGAGATAAAACCGAACCCGTTGTCGTTGTTATTATTCCGCCGGCCCGATCCTCGTCCCTGGGGAGCGTTCGCGGTCAGCATGTCCTCGATCGCTTGGACCGCCTGCTCCGCCGGAACGTATTTCAAGACGAACAGCTCGGTGGTCAGCGCTTGCTCGGTGGGTTTGTCCAGATCCTTGATCAGCGCTTCAATCTTCGTTTGTTCGTCCGGCAGCGCCTTCACGATCACCGAATTGGTGTAGTCCTCTGACGTCACCTTGAAGTTCGCGCCACCACCGGCGCCCCCGGGGGCGCCGCCCCCGCCAAACTGCGGTTGGCCGTCCCCACCGAATCGGATAATTCCCGGGTTGAAGTTGGGCTGCCCGCCCGGCGCGGCTCCGCCCGCCGCCGGACCGTAGATATCCGTAATCACCTTCGCCACCTGAGTTGCCGAGGCGTTCTTCAAGAAGTAGGTCTTGACCACGGGCTGAGGCTGAGGCGGAGGGGCCTGTTGTATCTGGGGCTGCTGCGGCGGCTGCTTACGCGCCACGAGCATCAAATTGCCCTGCTTCTGTAACTCGTAACCGTTCAGGCCCAACACCGTGTTGAAGATCTCAAACGCCTCGTCCAGCTTTACGGACTTGGCGCTCGTCACAGTTAACGGCACCTTGAAAGTCGGATCCTTGAGAATCGTGATCCCGGAGGTTCGTGAGAAGATCGAGATGATCGCGTCCGCGTTCGCCTCCGTAAAATCGAGGAACATCGTCGTCTTCGGGTTGAGTTTGAACTGTTTCCAGGCGGGTTTCTGCGGCTTGGGCATCCCGTTCTGCATTCCGGGCGGCATCCCGCCGGGAACTTGACCTGGCACCCCTTTTCCTGGTTTGCCCTGCGACGGCGTAATGCCTTTGGTGAGCGGGGGCTTCGCCGACGTATCCTGCGGAGGGGTTTGACCGCTCTTCGCCGGCGCGGCGGCCGGAGCCGCCTGAGCGGGAGCCGCTTGAGCGGAGGAGGCGGTCTTCGCCCCTTGAACCTGCTCGGAGGCGCCTTGCGTCCCCGTCTGTGCGAGAACCCATGAGGCCGGAAGCACTAGGAGGGTGACCGGAAGGGTGTGAGCCAGTTTCTTCTTCATGAGGAGGTTCGTTATCTAATGATCATCGTCGCGCCGGCTGGAGCCGCGCTTGAGGAGTTTTCCGCCGCGCCGGACGGAGAAGAGGCGAGGGGCCGAATCTGGAATCCCGAGCCGATGCGGCCCGGAGGCATTCGGCCAGGTATGCCACCGGGGTTAAGCGGCTGGAATCCACCTTCCGGCAAAGGTTTCACCTTTGGCGGGTCGTTCGGGTTAAAGCGGTAGATCGTTTCCGCCACCCCCTTCTCGTCCGAAAGAACGATGCAGGCCGTAGTGATGCCCACCACGTGGGCCTTCTTCCAGTCCTCCCCCTCCCGAACGTAGCCCACCTTCTTGGTGCTAGAGTTCTCAAGCAAAGCCATTCGGGCGCCGTCCACTTCCACCATCCCGGTGTAAGCCCAACCACCCTCGCCCCCCGCCAGTCGGCCCGGGATCTGCACGACGTCGTCCTTCTCCATAAGCGGCGGAGCGAGCATCCGTAGGTTCTTCACCACCGGCAAGAACGGGTCCCGCGTGATCGCCTTCGGCTTATCGAAATGCACCGAGTGATCCACCGGCGGGAAGTCCCAACCCGCGTCCGCTTTCCGTGCAACTTTCTTTTTCGGCTTCTCCGCTCGCCCCGTTTTCGCCGTTCCGGGGTCGGAGTAAGCGTAGATTCCCAACGCCACCGCAAACACAGCGAGAAATCCGACCGGCTTAGAGATGGCGGCCATCTAGACCTCCTCCTTATAGAGGAAAGCCGTCAAATTCAAAGTCGTACTCACCGTGTTCGCCTGCGTCCCCAGTGTCTTCGCCGGTTCAAGTTTCAAGCCGCTTACCGCGATCTTCGAATCTGGATTCTCGATCGCCTGAACCGTATGCAGCACATCCTGGAATGTGCCTTGGATCGTCACGACGAACGGGGTCTGAATCAGCGAGGGCGCCTTGATCGGCTTGCCAACGAAGAAGCTCGAAACCTGAACGTGGTGCTGATCCGCGATCGCCGTCAGCTTGCTCATCATCTGCGCGCCCAGCGTCTCCGGCGGGACATCCCAGGTCTGTCGCTTCAATGTTTCCTCGGTCTGCTTCGCCAGAACGTTTGCCGTTCGGTTGCCCCGCTCAACATCGCGCAAACTCTTCTCGTCCGCGGCCGCTCGGCCCGCCACCGGCTTCGGAGCGGAAAAAGCATAGTAACCCGCCCCAACTATCACCACAAGGGACACCCCTAGGAGAAGATCCCAGCCGCTCTCGACTTTAAAGTTTTGCTTTGCCATCTCTCTCCTTCAGCGGCCGATCGAACGGCTGAATTCCCACTGGGCTCCCCGTCACGTAAAACTGGGTCAGCGGCGTATCCGAGATCGCCGTCCGGCTCGTCGAGACCACCTTCATCCCTTCAAACCGCTTGTCTTTCGTAAGATTGCCCATGAAATCCGTCACATCCTTGTCGTGAATCCCCAGCCCGGTAACCGAGATTTGGGCTCCGCGGCTTAGGTTCAAACCGGTAAACCAAGCCCCTTCCGTGGCCGCGCCGGAAAGCGCCACCACCATATCGCTCATCGTCTGGGCCGGTTTAAAGGCGGCGTCCAAAATCCTCTCCGCCCGTTGCACCCGCAGGAGTTCGTCCCCGACCTTTGACTGCTCACGCCGGGCCTCGCCCAGGGAAGTTGCCACCTTCGTTTCTGCCATGGTCGGCTTCGGACTCAAACGGGTTCGAACGCTGTACGCATAGCCCCCCGCGCCCAACGCTAAGCCAGCCGCCGCGATGGCTCGCCAAGATTTCCACTTACCGCTTCGGTCAAGCTGCGCCTTTTTCTGGTTCGGAGGTTCGAACGAAAACAGCCGGGTAACCCCGACCGGGTCGGCCAACCGCCAAGCTGGCGACCGGTCCTCGCGCAGACCCGCCGCA
>FTBF01000022.1_pt1 | contig 26322 bp, 18 predicted proteins | sample 1639301 | NCBI WGS metagenome assembly FTBF01 (sample SAMEA3914864, study PRJEB12502) | metagenome | biome: forest; material: soil | place: USA | collected 2012-03-12 | depth 0.3 m
CCCCCCCTCCATGCACCGCATCCGAGTCGTCGATAGCCACACCGAAGGCGAGCCCACCCGTGTCGTCGTAGACGATATCGGAGTTCCTTTCGCGCCCATGCCCGAGCGTCTCCGGTGGCTGCGGGAAAACGATCACCTCCGAACCGGCCTCGTTCTGGAGCCTCGCGGCTCGGACGTCTTGGTTGGAGCCTTTCTCCTCCCGCCTTCAAACCCCGAGGCGGACGCCGCCGTCATCTTCTTCAATAACGAGGGCTACCTCGGCATGTGCGGCCACGGCACAATCGGCCTCGTTCACACCCTGACCTACCTCGACCGGCTTCCCCAAACCGATCTCACCCTTGAGACCCCCGTCGGCATTGTTCGAGCAAAGCGGCAGCTCGACGGCCGGATCTTGGTAGCCAACGTTGCCTCCTATCGGTACCGAGCCAATGTTCCGGTCGAAGTCCCGGGCCTCGGTACGATCCATGGGGACATCGCCTATGGCGGTAACTGGTTCTTCCTCTGCAACGACCACGGGCTCGAGGTTGACCTCTCGAACACGGCAAACCTCACCCAAACAACTTCCGAGATCTACCGTCAGCTAGCGAAGCAGAACATTACCGGCGTGGACGGCGCGAAGATCGATCACATCGAGCTGTTTGGTCCGCCCACGCGGCCGGATGCCGATAGCAAGAACTTTGTCCTCTGCCCCGGCCTCGCTTACGACCGGTCCCCATGCGGCACCGGCACGAGCGCCAAACTCGCCTGTCTCGCTGCCGCCGGCTCTCTTGCCCCGGGCCAGACCTGGAGGCAAGAGAGCATCATTGGTTCCCTATTCGAGGGTCAATACGCGGCGGGGGAGGGAGAAACGATCCACCCGACCATCACCGCCGGCGCGTATATCACCAGCGACGCGATGTTGATTTTCGAAGACGACGACCCTTTCGCCGCCGGAATCGTTAACTAGAGCTTGCGGCTGGGCGCATACCGCTCGACCAGATCGCGGAAATACTCGTTCTTTCGCCCCTTCCCGGCCCGGGTATCGGCGTAATCGAACGCCGTCTTTCCGCGCTTATCCTTGAGATAGGGGTCCGCCCCGTGGCGAAGAAGCCAGACCTGGGGCTCTTCCCAACCTGCCCAGGCGGCAACCATTAACGGCGTCTGCCCTTGGGCGCCTCGCTGGTCCACCGGAATCCCGTAGCTCTTCACGGAATCCATGAAAGCGTAGTTGAACACCGCGTAATGCAGCCATCCCTGGCCGGTTCCGTCAATCGTCGTCGGCTTCACTCCCGCCTTGACTAGATCGTCGAGGGCCGGCTTCATTCCCTCCTGGATCGCCGTCCGCGCCGGGGTCCATTCGCTACCCCTTCCCCACGGATCTGCCCCGAGTCGAAGCAGCGCTCGCCATCCGATCGGCTGCCCCGCGATAATCGCCTTCGACAAGGGTGTTCGTCCCGACTTCGTTTTGGCATCCACACCTGCTCCCAGTTTTAAAGCAAAGTCGACCACCCCGGGATATCCGTTCACCGCCGCCGAATGCATGATCCCCGCGTTCCGCACCGAGACGTCCTTCGGATTGCCGCCGTGCGCCAAAACGTACTTGATCACCTCGGTATCGCAGGCCGCGAAGCTCATCAAGGTGACCGTCATGTTCTGATCGTTTTTCACCTTAAGAAGGGTCGGATCCTTCTTGAGTAGAGCCAAGACCGCCGGCCGGTCGCTGTTCACCAGCTTTGTAAAGAGGTGGCCCGCATCGTGGAGGTCGGCGTGCCGGTAAGTCGAGGCGCCCACCAGTTCCGGATGAGCGTAGGTGCTCGGCATCCAAAGATTCGCGGGCGCCTCGAACACGATGCTTCCGTCCATCGCCGACTTGTTCCAAGGCAACAGCGAGCCTTCGTGCGGCACGTTTAGGTTCGAGAACTTCCGGATCGCAACCGGCGGCCCTTCGAAAGTCCGTTTGCCGCCGTCCTCGAAGACCAGCCTTACCGAGACATCCGCCAATTCGCGCGTCGTCTCGTTCTTAATCTGGATCGCCCAACGCATCCGCAACTGGCCCGAGGTTGAACTACGGGCCACCGCCGTGCGGGCGTCGTTCCAAATCCGAATCCCGCCCATCTCGCTAGAGTGCAACGCTCGAATCTCTTCGGCATGCGTCAAGAAAGCGAAGAAAGGCGCGCCAAACACACCCGAATTCTACACCGTTACGTCAGAGTTCTCAACTCGCAAATGGGCTCGTCTTTATCGAGGCGATTGTCCAAACTGCCGAGCGATCTCCGCAAACGTCTGATTGCCCGCCCGCTTCGCATAGTCGTAAGCGGACCGGCCATGCGCATCTTGCAGATCGAGCCTTGCCCCGTGCTGCATAAGCCATACCTGCGGCTCGACGGCCCCGCCTTGGACCGCCAGCATCAACGGCGTCACCCCATCCTTGCTTCGCTGATCGACCGCCACCCCATGGCGAGCGATCGCATCCAGCATGGAATAGTTCGTCACCCCGTAATGCATCCAACCATAACCCGCCCGGTCGAGAGCCTGCGGCTTAGCGCCGGCCCGAACTAGATCCGATAGCGCGGCCTCTTGCCCTTCCTCGATGGCGTAGCGCACCGGCGACGCGCCCGGCATACCTCCGTCGTCGTCCGGCTTCGCTCCATGGGAAAGTAACCACTTCCAACTCGCCGCTTGCCCGGTAACGATTGCGCACTCCAGAGGCGTCCGACCCTCCTTCGTGCGCGCAGCAACGCTTTCGCCTAACCGCCGCGCGTAATCCAGCACCTCCGGCCGACCGTTGATCGCCGCCAAGTGCATGATCGTGGAGCCTTCCTTCGTGACGTCCTTAGCGCTCCCACCGTGATCGATGAGATACTGAATTACCGCCACATCACTCGTTCCAAAGGCCATCAACGTCGCCGAGAGTCCGCCAGACGCCCTGACCTTCGCCAGACTCGGGTCCTTCTTTAACAGAACGATCATCTCCACCGGCGTGGCGAACTGCATCTTCGCATACAGATGCCCGGCGTCGTGCAGATTGGGGCTCCGGTATGTCGTTGCACCCACAATCTCCGTTGTCCGGGCGGTGTATTGTTCGGCGATCTTCGACGGCACCTCAAACTGAACATTCTCGTCCCGAGACTTGTTCTTCGTCAGGAGCGAACCCACGTACGGTGCGCTTGCATTGGAGAACTTCATGATCGTCACCGGCGGGCTTTCGTAAATTCGATCTTTGCCGGAGAGGAAAACTTCTCGAACGGTGATCGATCCAACCTCAAACTTTGTCTCGTTCTTAAACGCGATCGCCCACCGCTCGCGAACATTGTCCACAACCTTGCTCGCCACAATGCCCCGGGCCGCATCCTTCCAAATCCGAAGCCCCGCCATCTCTGCCGGCAACAAAGACCGAATCTCTTCCGGGACGGCGTCAGCAAAGAGCAGTGGGGCGATGATCACAGACAACTGTACTTTTGCGAAGCTAAAACCGGTTCCAGCTTTCTGGTTCTCGCAAACAAAAAAGCCCCTCCTTCTACCAAAGCAGAAGGAGGGGCTTCTAAAGCGATCAATACCGGTACGAATCGGCCTTGTAAGGCCCTTCAACATCGACCCCGATATAGGTCGCCTGCTCCGGTCGCAGTTCCGTCAGCACCGCGTTCAGCTTCGTCAACTGAAGCCGAGCCACCTTCTCATCGAGGTGCTTCGGCAACACATAAACGCCCGGGGCGTACTCTCCGCGCTTCGTCCAAAGCTCGATCTGCGCCAGCGTCTGGTTTGCGAACGAAGAAGACATGACGTAGGACGGATGGCCCGTCGCACAGCCAAGGTTCACTAAGCGGCCCTTGGCCAGCAGAATGATCCGCTTGCCGTCCGGGAAGATGATGTGGTCGACCTGGGGCTTGATCTCTTCCCAAGGGTATTTCTCAAGCGACGCCACGTCGATCTCGCTGTCGAAGTGGCCGATGTTGCAGACGATCGCCTGATCCTTCATCGCCGCCATATGGTCGTGCGTGATCACGTTCACGTTGCCCGTTGTCGTTACGAAGATATCGGCCAGCGAAGCCGCGTAGTCCATCGTCACCACCCGGTAGCCTTCCATCGCCGCCTGCAGTGCGCAGATCGGATCGATCTCCGTCACCCAGACCTGGGCGCTCAGCGAACGCAACGCTTGGGCCGAGCCCTTACCCACGTCACCGTAGCCGCAGATCACCGCCACCTTGCCCGCGATCATCACGTCGGTAGCGCGCTTGATGCCGTCCAGCAGCGACTCGCGGCAACCGTAAAGATTGTCGAACTTCGACTTCGTGACGCTGTCGTTCACATTGAACGCCGGGAACGGCAATTGGCCGTCCTTCATCATCGCGTAAAGCCGGTGAACGCCCGTCGTCGTCTCCTCGCTCACGCCCTTGATGTTCTCCTTCAGCTTCGCGTAGAAGCCGGGCTTGGATGCGAGCCGCTTCTTAATCGCCGCGTAAAGCACCGTCTCTTCCTCATTCGCCGGGTTGTCCAGCAGCGAAGCATCCTTCTCTGCCCGAGCGCCGAGCAACACAAGGAGGGTGGCGTCGCCCCCGTCGTCCAGGATCAGGTTCGGTGTGCCGCCGTCCGCCCACTCAAAGATCCGGTGGGTGTATTCCCAATACTCTTCCAGGCTCTCCCCCTTCACCGCAAAGACCGGTACGCCCGTCTCCGCAATCGCCGCAGCCGCATGGTCCTGGGTGCTGAAGATGTTGCACGAAGCCCAGCGCACATCGGCGCCGAGCGCCTTGAGCGTCTCAATGAGGACGGCCGTCTGGATCGTCATGTGCAGCGAGCCAGCAATGCGGGCGCCCGCCAGCGGCTGAGCCGCCTTGAACTCTTCGCGAATCGCCATCAACGCAGGCATCTCGGCCTCGGCGATGCGAATCTCCTTACGGCCCCATGAGGCTAGCGAAAGGTCGGCGACATGAAAGTCGGTCTTGATCGGGTTTGCGGTTTCCATAGGTTCTCCAAAACCTTTGGCAAACTGCCACTAAAGCTCGCACCAAAGGTTAGGCGAGCGCCGTTGGTCGCGGATAGGATCTCCGCCGTCGCCGAGCCTGGTCCCTTCTCGGAACTGCAGCGCCCCTCGGCAAGCACCTCTATTCTTCCACATTCACCGACGTAAAGGTTCCACTCAGAAACTGGCGGATTTCTGAAGCGGGCGTTCGACCAACATCTGAATTTCAAGAAGCGCTTGAACGGCCCGCGGATCCCACTGACTGCCGCTCCCCTCTTGAAGAATCGTACAAGCTCTCTGATTCGTCATCGCCGTCCGGTAAGGACGATCCTTCGTCATCGCGTCGTAAGCGTCCGCCACCGCCACAATTCGCCCTTCGACGGGGATTTCTTCCGCTGCGAGACCTTGGGGGTAACCCCTCCCATCCCACCGCTCGTGGTGGCTCAGCGCAATCTTGGTCGCGAGTCGAAAACCGGCATCCTCTCCGCCCTCGAGAAGCTTCGCGCCGAGGGTTGTATGCGTCTCCATGGTGGTTCTCTCTTCGGCCGTAAGGGGGCCCGGTTTCCGTAGGATCGCATCTGGAATTCCAATCTTGCCCACGTCGTGCAACATGGCTGCCCGGCCCAACGCTTGCGCGGCCACCTCGTCGAATCCGAGTCGGCGCGCAATCGTTTGGGCCAAACATCCCACTCGGCCCGTATGCTCCGCCGTCTCTTCGTCTCTCAAAGCTGCCGCCCTGGCCAAACAATCGAAGGTCTCTCGGTTGGCCCGGTCAAGCTGCCGGGTCCGGAGCTCCACCGCTGCCTCAAGCCGGCCGTTCTCGTTTAGCGACCGTAGGACCAGCCGGTGCATCCGGAGCGCCTTCCCCACCCGCAGAAGCATCTCGGTGGGCTCTGCCTCTTTAATCACAAAATCGGTCACGAGGTGGGCTAACGCTTCATCGCGTGTCGATGCCGAGCGGGAGCCGGTCTGCATGACGATGGAAAGCTCCTCCGGAAAACTCTGAGCGGCCCGGAGACCCACGATCACGTCGATCCCCGTGCCCGGAGACATGTGATAGTCCACCAGTGCGAGTTCAGGATGAAAGGCCTCAAACATGAGACGCGCGCTTTCCACGTTGTTTGCTGTCACTACCTTCCCCGCTCCCGCATGCTTCAGGAACGCCGCGGTTAGATCGGCATACTCCTGCTCATCGTCTACGACGAGGATGGAAGCGCCACTGACTTCCCACTCTGTCCAAAGGTCATGCACCGACTTCATTGTCTGTTTCCAATATTTACGCAACCGCGGCCGACGCACTCTTTGGCGCGTCCGGCAACGAGAAACGGAACGTAGTTCCTTGTCCTATTAAACTCTCAACCCAGACGCGACCGCCGTGTTGTTCCAATATCCGCCGCACGTTTGCAAGCCCGATCCCGGTTCCCGGGTATTCGGATTTACCGTGCAGTCTTGAAAAAGGCTTAAAAAGTTTGTCCACGTTCTTCATCTCGAGACCGATGCCGTGGTCCCGAACAAAGAACGCCCCGGATTTCATCCCAACCTCAACGACCGGAACCGCTCCCGGCGCCACATATTTACAACCGTTGTCCAGAAGGTTTCGAAGAACTAGCCCCATCAAGCGTGGATCGCAATCGAGACGAGCTTCTCGGGGAATGGAAACCGAGATTTGGGCCCCGGGATAGTCGCGCAGCACTTCATCGACCATGCTGTCCGCAAGCTCCGCCACGTGAACCGATTCGACCACCGGCTGCTTAACTCCGAGCCTCGCGTACTCCAGAAGGTCGTCCACCAGTTGGGACATCGTAAGCGCGGCGTTTGCGAGACGTTCAAGCATCACCTTTCCGTCACCGCTAACCCGATCACCTTCGTCCATCAAGACCAGGTTTGCGTTTCCGACGATCGACCGCAATGGAGCACGAAGGTCGTGAGAAACGATGAAAGAGAACCCCTCAAGCTCCTCCACCTTCTGCAGAAGTTGCGCCGTTCGGTCCGTCACGCGGGCCTCCAAGCTCGACGTGAGCCGTGAGTTCGAGATTGCCGCGATCGTGATTTGAGCGTACTGGACCAAAAGAGCCGCCTCTTCCTGGCCAAACTCGTCGTTCGCGTTCGGGCAAACCAGCAAAGTCCCTAGGCGATCCCCTTCCGTACTCACCAAGGGCGCGACCCAAGCCGAACGAGCACCGGGAACGAGCACGCTGCCGAGTCCGACATTCATCAATTTCTCGCGCAGCGATTCGTCCGCTAGTGCGACTTCCAAGGGTTCAAATCCATTACGTCCTTTCGAAGTAATCCGATCGATGTCGAGCTTGGCTTCCACCGTCGATTCGACAAACCGGCCATCGTCAAGCGATCCTGCCCAATGAGCAAGCTCTCCGTCGTCGTCGTGAAGCCGAATCAGAACGGCCCGTGCTTCGAAGGTCAGGCGTGCTTCGGTCGTAGCGAGTTGAAGGATCTCCTTAATGGACCGAGCATGGGTGATCTTATAGGCCGCTTCCGCCAAGTGTTGTTGTCGGCGCGACTTGCGCTCAAGGGACTCTTGAGCCGCCAGCATGTCCTGGATATTTGTGCTCGTGCCCACCCACTTAATCAGGATCCCTTCCGCATCGAAAACGGGCCTTGCTTGAACCCGGAAATAATTGTACGCTCCGTCGTATCGTCGCAACCGGAATCGAGTTATGAAGGGGGATGCGTCTCTGACGGAGACCTCCCAAAGGGTCACGGTCAACGCGCGATCGTCCGGATGGACCGCCTCAAGCCAACCGGATCCAAATCCTTCCGACTCGGCTCGCCCGGTATAAGCAACCCACTGGGGGCTAAGGTAGTCGCGATAGCCATCCGCGCGGCAGGTCCAGGCGAGTTGGGGCAACTCTTCGACCAACGTCCGATATTTCGCTTCATTGGCCTCCAACTGCCTCTGAACGTTGATTCGCTCGATCGCGCTCCAGGTTCGATCGGCAATCTCCTGGAGAAGCGTGATCTCCTCCAGCGTCCAGTCTCGCGGCACCGTTTGGCTAACCGAAAAATAAGAGACCAGTTGGCCGCTCTTCAACAGCGGAACGACGATCAATGCCCGGATCTTCATCGGGCCATAAATCGTTTCAAACTCGTCCTTGGTCAGAGGATCGGTTAGGGTATCGCGTACAACGCCGGTTTCTCCGGAGCGATAGCGGTCAATGTACTCTTTTGAAAAACTAGAGAGACGGTACTCCCCGGCGTTGGTATCGATGCCGGACGCGTAGGCCCGAAAAATGCGAAGAGAATCCGCTTCGACGTCTACCGTTCCGTAGTTGCAGCGATCAACCTGGAGATAACCGCCCGTCAGCCTCGTCGTAACTTCGACGATTTCGGTCGGCTCATGGATCTCTCGAATGGTCTCCCCCAAAATCCCAAGAAATCGCTGCCGCCGCTGGCTAGCCTCGAGCATTCGCCGAGTTTGGAAAAGGCGAGACGACGTGGTTTCGCCTGCGGAGACTTCCACTTCGCGGGAAACGATCATGACCCCGACCACGCTTCCGTCCGCTCCAAGAATGGGCGCAGAATCGGAGCAAAGACGAAGGGTAGTTCCATCCACGCACGGCACCAGGAAGACCTGACCTTTGACGGTTTCTCCCTTCTGGATGGAGGAATAGCCTGGGTAATCCTCCTCGCTCATGGGGACGCCGTCCGGCCAGCGGAAATCCATCCGGGGCATGATGTCGATCCCGTCGTACCGCAACTCTGTCCGGTCCACGATTCGTCTTGCTTCCTTATTCCGAAAGACGATCCGCCGCGTCTTCGCGTCGACCAAAGTCACCGCCACGGGAAGAGATTCTAAGACGGATTCGGAACCCGCAAGATCAATCAGATCCGGCGCGCCCTCGTCCCTTGGAAGCGGCATCTACAAACCGCCACCACGAACATAATTCGCGCCCAGACATTTCATAATCTAGGTGTACATTATTTCAGGGACGATTTCTGTATAAATACGAGCATTGCGCCTCACTGAGCAATCTCACTTCGTTTCTCCTGAAGTCGAAGGCAATCAAGTGAAGCAGATTTTCGGTACCCCAGTATTTCAACCAGGCTTGGCCTTACTTTCGTAATTTTCCCGATCGGTATAAGGTTATTGCGAACAAGTTCCCCTTCGGCAGTTCCGGTTGGCGACCGGCCGTACCTTCTAGGGTTGTCCTGAAGATCCCTCAACTAGCTACACACCAAAAAAAACAAAAGTATCCTCACCGGTCTTCAATTTTTGATAAGCGTGTATATAATATGTATGCTTATGAAAACCCCCTCGCTGACCTTCACTCTTCTCTTCGTCGACAGCCCTGCCGCCAGCGCCAAGTTCTATTCCAAACTATTCGGACAAGAGCCGGTCGAACTATCCCCGACCTTCGCCATGTTCTTGTCGGATTCGGGCCATCGTCTCGGTCTCTGGTCCAAACACACCGCCGAACCAACTCCTACTGGCGCCCCGGGATCGTCCGAAATCGCCTTCACCACGGATGATGTGGATGCCGTCTTTGCCGAGTGGGAAGGTCAAGGAGTACCGATGATGACTCCACCACATGACCTCGATTTCGGGCGTACCTTTGTCGCGACCGACCCGGACGGCCATCGCATTCGCGTCTTTTGCCCGGGAGAGGCGTAGACTTCGTAGCCATGGACTTCAGAGAGGTCAGCGCATTCGAAGGCCCGGACGAGAGTCCGGGCTATCTGCTTTGGACGCTCTCGAACGCCTGGCAACGGGCCATTCGTGCGGCGCTGGCGCCGCACGATCTCACGCACGTCCAATTCGTTCTCCTCGCCTGTCTCACCTGGTGGGAGTCGACCGATCAGCCGGCCCCCACCCAACGCAGCCTCGCCGACCGCGCCGGGATCGACGCAATGATGGCCAGTCAGGTCCTTCGCATCCTGGAAAAGGCTGCTCTAGTCGCCCGAACTCCCCACCCCGAGGACACCCGCGCCCTCACCATCTCTCTCACGGAGAAAGGCCGAACTCGAGCCCAAGCCGCCTTCCCCAGTGTCGAAGCCGCCGACCAGGCCTTCTTCGCCGCCAATCGACAGAAATTCCAGCGACTAGCTTAAGCATTTAAGTTCTGTGCTTAAAACTTAAAGCCTAACGCCTAGTTATCCGGATACGGATTCACCGACGCCCACTTATTGCAGAGATTTTCCGTAGTCGTCTTGGTACAGCCGGAATAGCTCGTGTCGCAAAGACTCGCCGTTGGGAATCGGTGGGCCAAGACACAACCGGTAAGCCAAACGCTTCCCCAGATCTGAGTCGGCTTCACCCGGTGGGCATGGCCGTCGAAGTAGGTGGCGTTCATCGCGTTCTGGTGCCGGTCCGCGAACCGCGACATGTGGCCCGGATTCAGCGGATCTTCGTTCCCGTCTCCATCCGTAAACTCAAGCCAAGTCTCGCCCGAGTTAGCGTCGGTCGCGCTCTTGTTCCACTTCTCGCCAATCAGGATCACGTCGGCCACCCGGTCGACATCGGTGGTCGTCAGATTTTCCGCCGAAGCGTTCGCCACATAAGAGAGCGGGAAATTCTTCACCCCGGCGGCATCCGGCTGAAGCATCTTGTCCGTCGGGTCGGTAAGCGACGGTATCCGGTCGGACGGACAGCGGAAGATCTCTTTGTTCTTCACGTACGGCAGGAGCATATTCCACCACTTACAGGCGTTGAACGACGGATTCGCGCTCGTCATCGCAACTCCCGACCGAGCGTTTGCCGCGTTGGAAGAGGCTTTGAAGAACATCCGGTCGTCGTTGTCCCCCAGATAGATCTGAACACCCGTTCCCATCTGCTTCGTATTGCTAAGGCAAGCCGAACTCTTCGCCGCCGCCTTCGCCTGCGCGAAGACCGGGAAAAGTATGGCCGCCAGGATCGCGATGATGGCGATGACGACGAGTAACTCGATAAGCGTAAAAGCGTGCCGGAAGCGGTTCATGGTCCTCTGAATCCTCGAAGCAAAAGGTCAATCTATACTAGACAATCCAGTATAGATAATCCCCTAGCCATTTTTCTTGCCGTAAACGGTTTACTCGCCCTCCGATAAGGAATCGTTAACGCTTTCTCAGAAAATCTCTCTCGCTGAGGTGCTCTGGTTCTCGCCGCTTCAATGGCAAAAAAGAGGCGGTCTCTTTCACTGAGACCGCCTCTTCCCTCTTCCCTCTTCCCTCTTCCCTCTTCCCTCTTCCCTAAGGATGCAATCCCAAATAAAGCGCCTTCAGCAGCGACTTGTCCCCCGCCACATCGGAGTTCAAAGACCAGATCATCGCCCCGGCAAGCCCCTGATCGACCACATACTTCCCTTTGGCCTTCATCGTAGGAATGCCGTTGTACCAAATCGTTTCCCCGATCTGGTCCACTTTTTCCGCCCCCGGATACTTGGCTAGGATCTTCGCGTACGACCACTCGTCGCCCCCCGCATCTTTGCCAAAGCCGTAGCCGTAGAACGGCACCCCAAGCACCGTCTTCGATTTTGGGAGCCCCCGCTTAAGCCAATACTCCACGTTGTCCTTGGTGAACTCCATCGACGAATGTTGCCCCGGCTGATTCGGCGCCCAGGGACCCGTGCCGTCGTACGCCATGATGTTCACGAAATCGAATGACGCGAAGCAGGTTTCCGGCACGTTCTCTCCACCATAACCTTTGGATAACGCCGCCGTAAGCAACTTCCCTTTCGACTTCAAAGCACGGCCGAGCTCCTGAATAAAGAGTCCGTAATCCCCGTTGATCGACGGTCCCTCGATGTCAATATCGATCCCATCAAAGCTCCTTTTATCCAGATAGTCGGCGATCTTCGCAACAAAGCCGGGCCGTTTAGACGGACTGAGCAGATAGAAGTAGCGCTTTAGCAGTTCCTTGTCGCCCGAAGCTCCCCCACCACCGATGGAGACCAGCACCTTGACGCCATGGGCGTGCGCCGTCTTGACCAGAACATCGTCGACCGTGTTGTACGAAAGGTTGCCGTCGTCGTCCGAAGGATTCTCGAACGCAACGTTGATGTGGGTGAGCTTCGCGTAGTCGATCGAAGCAGCGTAAGCGGGCATGTTCTCAACCCAATTCGGAACATAGGCCACCACCATTGGTGCAACAAGCGTCGTCGCAAGAACCAGGCTCAACATGCGATTACCCTACCCTCAGAATCCCTCGCCCCTCCCAAACAAAATCCTAGGAACGAGAGGGGGCAGGGGGGTGAGGGGCGACGGCGCCCCGTAAGCCTAAACGACTCACGGCATCGACTGGTGGTCGCAGTCGCGGATCCGTTTCCAACAAAGCAGTTCCCTAACCGAAGGAATTGCAGGCGCGGCCGAAGACCGATCAAGATACAGGAACCCAACCGCCGACCAAGCAAACGGGTGCAACCGCTCCGGCGACCAAGGCGTCTCGAACCCAAAACGCAGCCGGCGATCGAAGTGAATCGCGTCCAGATCGTGCACCCGATACATCGCCACCGACGAACGCAAAGCATCCTTCACCGGCACCCCATGCTTCGGCCCCGCAAATGTGCCCTCCCGGAAGTACCAACCGCCCAGGAAATAGTCCTCCAGGCCGGTACCGACAATCCTGGGCGACGACCAATCGTCATCTACGTAAACATATTCCGGCGCTTCCAAAAACGAGAGGTAGTTCGGTGCGTCCCCCTGTCCGGAAAGTGTGCAACCGGCAAAAAACCCCTTCCCTTCGATCTCCGCAATCGGCACCGGCTCCGGACCTGCGTTTTGGCCCGTGCGGAATTGAGCATGGAAAGTTGGCGCGCCGGCCGGGAGCTCATCGACGGCCTGGTACAGCGCGTTCAGAAAGACGTCCGTATCGATCGTCTCATCCAGGTTCTCCACTTCGATGCGAAAGCCGGTCCGATACGGCATTGGGAACGAGCAGTAAAATCCGCCCGACGACATGCCGAGATATTGCGAGGTAAAGCTTGCGACCTCGCAGAGCCCAATCCCAAAAAAGTCCCCTACCGGCGCCGCTACTTGTGGCTCCTCCGCCCCGTCGAAATAGATTCGGAGGATCAGGGTCTTCAAAATGGTCTGACTGATCGGCCGATCCGGTGCCCAGTGCTGCCAGAACCAGCCCGGAAAAGTCATCCAAAGCTGCGCCACGTAGCCACACCCCAAAACTTCGCCCACCGTAACCCGGCTCCCGCGCGGCACATAGACCGTCTTTTGCCGGGTCGCCAGGTTGAAAGTGGTGAGTTGGTGGGTCGACTTCGGTGTCGGAAGGTTCAGCACGCGAAAAAGACTATACGCCTTGTTTGCGAATCCGGTTTTTGTTGGTCTTCTTAGCCTGAAGCTGCGGTGCGGCCTGCTGCGGGATATCGGCCGACGCGTCGTTCGACTTCAACTTCTCCACCGCGGCCTTAATGTCCTTCTTCGATGGACGTTCCATTTAGTCAGGGTACTCGGTATGGGGGTAAAGGCGTTAGGCACAAAGCATTAAGGGTCAGTGGCGGTAGATCTTAGCGCCTAACGCCTTCTTCCTACGGTAATTTAGCCAAATGACCGCTCTCGCCGCGTGTTTGACCCTAATGCTCTCCCAGACCCCGGCAAACTATCTCGAAGCCGAAACGAAGTGGCGAGCGCAAGAAGAGACCTCGCTGAAGGCTGAGGGTGGATGGCTCAGCGTTGCCGGACTCTTCTGGCTAAAGCCCGGAACGGCGACAATCGGAGCGGGATCGGGAAACGACTTCGTTCTTCCCAACCGAAATATCCCAGACCGCGTCGGCTCCGCCACCCTTACCGACGGGAAAGTCGTAATCCACTTCGAGGAAGGCGTCGACGCCACTGTCAACGGCCAAAAACTCGCGGCCAGCGAACTTCGATCGGACGTCGACCGCGTGAAGGTTGGCAGTCTCGTGATGACGGTCATTCAGCGCGGCAAACGCATCGGCTTCCGCCTGATCGACCCGGAAGCTCCTCGCCGCAAGAGCTTCACCGGCCTCCACTGGTTCCCCATCGATCCAAAGATGCGAATCGAAGCCGACTTCGTCCCCTACGCAAAACCGAAGCCAATGGCCATCACGAACGTCCTGGGAGATGTCCGTGAAACCACCTGCCCCGGCTACGCCTCCTTCAAGATTGGCCGCAAGACCTATCGCCTCGACGCCGAAGACCAAGGCGCTACCTACTTCTTCAACTTCCGAGACCTCACCTGCCGCGATGGCGTCAGCTACCCGGCCGGCCGGTTTCTCGACGCCCCGAAGCCCGTAAACGGCAAGATCGTTCTGGACTTCAACCGAGCCACGAACCCACCCTGCGCCTTCACCGACTACGCCACCTGCCCTCTCCCACCCGCCGGCAACGACCTAAAGGTGGCGATTCGCGCCGGAGCGCTCAACGGACACCACGACTAAGGCCAATGACGCTCGACGAAGTAATGACCCAGCTAGAAGCGTGGGGATCGGAGAAAGCTCGGGATATTAACGGCCGCAACGGCGCGGGTGAGAACCAATTCGGCGTCAATCTCAGCAACCTCCGCGCCCTTGCCAAGCAGCTTAAGAGCGACCACGCGTTGGCGTTGCAACTATGGGAAACCGGAAACGTGGAAGCCACCCTCCTGGCGACACTTCTCCTCAAACCAAAACTGCTTTCCGCGGAGGAACTCGATGAGATGATCGAGACGCTGACCTACTTCAAGACCACCGACTGGTTCGTTGGCAACGTCGTCCAAAACAGCCCCTTCAAGATCGATCTAGGTGCCAAATGGAGGAACTCCTCGAAGGAGTACGTGCGCCGAGCCGGCTGGAGCCTTCTTACGGAGCAGATTTTGAAGGGCTCAGGCGTAGACCTCTCCGCTACTCTCGACATCATCGAAACCGAACTAAAAGACGCTCCGTACCGAACCCAAGAATCGATGAACCACACGCTCGCCGAAATCGGCATCCACTCTCCGGAGCACCGGGCGAGAGCGATCGCCATCGGCGAAAAGCTCGGGGTCTTCAAGGACTACCCCGTCCCGAAGGGCTGCACCTCGCCGTATGCGCCGATCTGGATCGCGTACTTCGTCGACCGGCAATCATAACTCTGGCTAAACTAACCGGGTGATTGCACCGGTGCTAACACTACTCCTCCAACAGTCCTCCCTCGAGGCCCGCGTCGACGCCATCCTGCAAAAGATGACGCTGGAGGAGAAGATTTCCCTCTGCCACGGCGACTCCAAATTCACCACCAACGCAATCCCCCGCCTCGGAATCCCCCGCCGCTGGATGTCCGACGGCCCCCACGGCGTACGCGAGGACGTCGGCCCCGACACCTGGAACCCCGCTGGCCGCACCGACGACTTCTCCACCTACATGCCGGTCAACATCTGTCTGGCCGCCTCCTGGGATCCGGCCCTGGCCAACGCTTATGGCTCCACCATCGGCGAAGAGGCACGCGCCCGGGGCAAGCACATCATGCTCGGCCCCGGCGTTAACATCATGCGGACCCCGCTCAACGGCCGCAACTTCGAGTACTTCGGCGAAGACCCCTGGCTTACCTCTCGCATGGCCGTCGGCTATATCCAAGGCGAACAGAGCCAAGGTGTCTCGTCCTGCGTCAAGCATTTCGCCGCCAACAACCAGGAGACCGCCCGCAATTCGGTAAACGTCGAGATGGACGAGCGGACCCTCCGCGAAATCTATCTCCCGGCTTTCCATGCCGCCGTTACCGAAGGCGGCGTTTGGTCCGTCATGACCGCCTACAACAAGTTCCGCGGCGCCTATTGCAGCGAAAACGAGTACCTCGTCGATACCATCCTGAAAGGCGAATGGGGCTTTAAAGGCCTCGTCATGAGCGACTGGGCAGGCGTCCACAGCACCGACGGTGCAGCTCGCCACGGCATGGATCTTGAGATGGGCACCAATGGCGCCTACGACGACTTCTACCTCGCCAAACCGTTTCGCGAAGGTATCAAAGACGGGACCTACCCGAAGGCTCTCCTAGACGACAAAGTCCGCCGGAACCTCCGGGTCATGATCGCCAGCGGCGCTCTCGACTACACCACCAAAGGCGCTCTCAATACCGCCGAACACCAAGCCACCGCCCGAAAGGTCGCGGAAGCCGGCATGGTACTCCTCAAAAACGAAGGCTCAATCCTTCCCCTGCAAGCCGGCAAGATCAAGACGATCGCCGTCATCGGCGACAATGCCGTCCGCCTACTCGGCCACGGTGGCGGTAGCGCGGGCATCAAAGCGTTCTACGAGATCACCCCCCTCCAAGGATTGATCAACCGCGTGGGTGGCAACGTCAACGTCACCTTCTCCCAAGGCTACAAGCAGCCCGAATTCCGGCGTGGCGGCGCCGACGCCGCCGGCGTCCGAGCCACTAACGCAACGACCGGAGCGTCCGACCCTCAGCTCGTCGAGCGGGCCGTTCGCGCCGCCAAATCGGCCGATGTCGTCGTCTACGTTGGCGGCCTCTATCACGGCCGGGGCGGAGACGACGAGGGCTCTGACCGGAAAGACCTCAAGCTTCCCTTCGGCCAAGACGACCTCATCAAAAAGCTCATCGCCGCCAACCGGCACACCGTTGTCGTTCTCTTCTCCGGTGCCCCGGTCGAGATGGACCCCTGGCTGGCAAAAACGCCGGCGGTTCTCCAGGCCTGGTACCCCGGCATGGAGGGCGGCAACGCCCTCGCCTCGATCCTCTTCGGCGACGTTAACCCGTCAGGAAAGCTGCCCTGCAGCTACCCAAAGAAGCTCGCCGACTCCCCTGCCCACGCCGTCAACGCCTTCCCCGGCGTTGACGGCACCGAGACCTACAAAGAGGGCCTCCTCGTCGGCTATCGCTGGTTCGACACCAAGTCGATCGAGCCCCTCTTCCCCTTCGGCTACGGTCTCTCGTACACAACCTTCGCCTATTCCAATGTCGTCGAGCGAAACGGCCACGTCTTCGTCGACGTGAAAAACACCGGTGCCCGAGACGGCGCGGAGGTCGTCCAGCTCTACGTCGAACCGGTCAAACCGAGCGTCGAACGCCCGCTGAAGGAGCTCAAAGGCTTCATTAAGGTGATGCTCAAAGCCGGCGAAACCAAAACCGTCGAGGTCCCCCTAGCCCCCCACGCCTTCGCCTTCTACGACCCAACAAAGAAATCCTGGATCGCAGAGGCCGGCGAATACCGCCTCCTGGTCGGCGCGTCGTCGCGAGATATCCGAGGGACCGTCAACGTGCGAAGAGAGAAGACCGAAGCCGTCCCATAAGTGCCGTCACCCTCCAAACAGCCATCGCAGGGCGGGGCCAAGCTCCGCCCGCCAAGGCGCAGCGGCGTGTCCGCCCGAGTACACATTCAACTCAACCGTCGCCCCCGCCAACTCCAACCGCCGGGCAACCTGCCTGACCCCATCAATCTGCGACACCCGCTGGAAGATCCCCGAAGGCGGATGAGCAACCTCCGTCGAGGTCTCCTCATCTCCCACGCTCAGCCAAAACCGCGATCGAGTCGCCGGGAACTCGATCGGATGGTCGGCCAGCCACCAGAAGGAGCCTGATTGACACAGAGCGTACGAGAACAGATCGGGCCGGCGCAAAGCAATATGAGCGGCGGCTAGCCCGCTCAAGCTCAGCCCGCCGATGAGATTCCCGTCCTCCTGAATACTCGGAACCCGCTCCCGGGCCCACCTAACCACTTCACGCTCGATGAACTCCGAATACCGGTCGTTACAAACGTAATCATCGTGGCGGGCCGCGCCATCCACGTGGGAAACAAAGACGAAGGTCGCACGCGGAATGGCACCGCTCTCCATCAGCTCTTCAAGGACTGGGACCGCTTGAAGATCGCGTATGTAATGCTCTCCATCAAGAAATAGACATAGAGGATGAGGCCTATCTTGAGGCCCGGGGAGAACCCAGACGTCGCGTACGTATTCCCCTTCGAGGGTCTGCTTTTGAAGTTCCATGGCCAAGTCAGTTCGGCAAAGCCACCGAAGGCTCTTCAGGCACTACCAGATGCCGGATCGCCACGTCCAACGATTGCGGAACCACCACCGAATTCGCCGATCCCGCCCCCAGCTCCCTCATCCGATTCGCCGAGGGCAGCAACCGGCCGCTCACCGAACCCACCAGATCGTTATAACTATCGGCCGCGATCCGAAGATGCCGCCCATGCCGCGCCACGATCTCGACCGCCTTCCCCAACCGGTCGCAAAGCTCCTTCGCATGCGCCCGGACCTCTTCGGCGTTCTGCTGAAGCCGCTCCTCGTTCAGCACGTAGGTCGCAAGATGAATCAGATTCATTAACGTCATCGGATTCGCAAGAATGATCCGGGCACGATGAGCGTCATCGAGCAACGTCTTGTCCTGTTCGCAAGCGATCTGATACGCCGCCTCATACGGCAAGAACAGAATCACGTACGGCGGCGAACCAGGATACCGGCTGGTGTAATCCTTGCTTGAGAGCGCCCGCACATGCCCCCGAACCGCTCGCGCATGGTCGATGCATTTCCGCGTCCGTTCCTCCTCCGTCGCTGCCTCCGTGGCCGCAAGGTATGAATCGAGCGGAGCCTTGCAGTCAATGATGATCTGCCTACCCCGGGGCAAGGTCACCACTACGTCGGTGCGCAAGGTCTTTCCGTCCGCTTCCGTCGAATCCTGGACCTCAAAGTTCTGCCCCCGCGTCCAGCCGCTGGACTCAAGGATCGCGATCAACTGTCCCTCGCCCCAACTCCCGCGAACCTGCGGTTTTTTCAACGCGTTAACCAGCGACTCGCTGCTTCGGGAAATGCTCTCGATCTGCCCGCGAAGTTCGCCCATCCGCTCCGCGCTCTGCTTCCCTGTCTCATGGGTCAGCTTCTCCAGCGCTTCAAGCTCTCTGTGCAACGGCGTGAGTAGCTCTTTCAGCGCGCCCTGCTCCCCTTGAGCCCGCTCCTTGGCCCGGGTCTGCTCGCCCTCGAACTGGCCTCTCGCCAGCTCAAGAAAGCGGCCGGTCGCCTCGTTTAGAGCCTTCTCGGAGGCTTCGCCGAACGCCTTGTTCATCGCGGTTCGGCTTTCGTCGATCTCCGTACGGAGAGCCTGGATGGTTAAATCGCGAGAAACGACCGCCGCTTCCGCCCGCGCCGCCTCGGTGGCGGCTTTCAACCGCTCGGCTTCAAAGCGCGCCCGCGCCAAAAGAACCGCCACCGGCCCCGCGATCGCTGCCCCGACGGCAACGCCGATCCCAAGAGTGGTCGCTTCCATGCGTAGGACTCCTGAATTGAAGGACGAACCAGAAGGCGGAAAAGGAGCGGAATATTTACCGCCCCCTATGCCCTTACTTATTCCCGGCGTAAAACGCGTCGATATCCCGCTTCAGCTTTTCCCGCGAACCCTTCTCGATGTACACCATGTGCCCCGCCGGATAAAATTGGAACGAGAGCCGCGAGAGCTGATCCTCCCGAAGATCCATGTGGTTCACCGTGAACTTCTGGGCGAAGTAAGGGCAAGCCAGATCGTAGTAGCCGCAAGCGAACATCACCTTCATATGGCCGTTCTTCTGCAAAGCCTGACGAAGCTGTTCGCTAGTATCCGGATAACCGCGTCCGCCCTGGCCGTAGTCCCAACCCGTTCCATAGTTGGTTAGCCGATACCGCTCGTCGACCCTGACGCCCAACTCGTTCGCTAGGTAGTCGTTCACCAGCATGTTGTAAGGCGGCGTAATCGCCGCATCGCTCGGGTCAAACTCAGCCCCGGCGCCCGTATCCGTCGCATCCTCGCCCGTAATTCGCGAGTCCAACCGTCCCGTCACCTTTCCCTCGTCGCGCAAAAGCTCCTTGAAGAACATCCCCGGCGTCACCTTCAGGTTCGCCCGCGAAACGTAAGTCTCGCTGAGCCCCGTCAACTCGGCCAACCGTTTCGCCACTTTTGTCTTCTCTGCCGCCGAAAGGCTGGTACCCGCCGTTAGCGCCACCGTGTACTCGTTCGCCGCAAACTTCTCTGCTTCCGCCAAAGTCGTCGGCAAGTCTTTCTGAAGCCGCGCCGACAGCTTCTTGTGGTACCAAGCCGTCGCGGTAAAGCTAGGGAGATAACCAACAAACGGCACATCGTTTCCGCGTCCGTTGCTTAGCGTGATGAAGTTCTCGACGCCCGAGATAATCACCGCCCCCGTGAGCCCGACTCCCCGCTCCGTCAGATAGCCGCTCAGGCCAGCCGTCCGAATGCCGCCATAACTCTCGCCCGCGATGTAGATCGGCGAGCGGTTCCGGCTGTACTTGTTCAAATAGGCCCGGACAAATTCGCCGTAGGCCTGGATGTCGCCCTGCATCCCGTAAAACTTCTTCGCCAGGTCGGCCGAAGCGGGGCGGCTATATCCCGTGCCCATCGCGTCCACCATCACCACGTCCGTGCTCTCCAGCCACGTCTCCTGGTTGTCCACCAGCTTGTACGGAGGCTTCGGCATCGATCCATCGTCGTTCAAAGCCACGCGGCGCGGACCGAAAACGCCCATATGAAGCCATGCCGAAGACGACCCCGGTCCGCCGTTGTACGCAAACGTGATCGGTCGCGTCGCCAAATCCGCGCCATCCTTCAAATAGGCGACGAAGAACAATTGACCTTCCACCTCCCCATCGTCGTTTCGAATCGGCAAGGTGCCCGCATACGCGGTGTAAGCAAGCGGATGCCCGTTCACCGTAATCGTGTGCTTCGACTGCACCGGCTCAATCACAATCGGCTTGATCGCTCCCGGCGTGGTGGGTACCGCCGCCGGCGTCGTATCGCCTCCCCGATTCCGCTGCCCCCCATCTCCCCGAGGATTTTGAGCGGAACTAACCATGGCCAACGCAAGAACGGCAGAGACGACGAACGGCTTCATCGCCCGTAGTCTACGCAACTTCCGATCTGCACACACTCCATGTCACTCCCATAGAAGGAGGGTAGGAGTGGCGCTTTCGGCGCCCAGACTGCTTCTTCCCTTTCCTTTTTCCCTTTCCCTATCTCTTCCTCCAAATATTTCGCGAATATTTCCGCCGCAGCAAAAAAAGCTGTTGTATAGTAATCTCCCTTTCTGGCAGTGGAGCCGGGAACTTCCGCGGCAAAGTAGACGCGAACGCAGGAAATCGTTCACGTCATGTACCCGGTCCAACGCAACGGAAAGACCATCCTTGAAGCCGCCGCTTGCGGAATAGGCTTCCTCGCCACCCGAAAGGGAGTCGCCGACCGCTCGGTCGTCGAGCTCGGCCTTCGGATGACCAAGGACTTTGATCACCGTGGTGCCCCGGGTCACGGGGCTGGCGTACAGATCGACATACCCTGGGGCCTCCTCATCGATCGCTTCCCGCGCCATATCCGGCTCATCGCCCAGCGGGACGTCGCCCTCGGGATGTTCTTCTTCCCTTACGAAGCTGGCGCCCGCGCCCATTGCGTCGAGCGCGTCGAGCACCTCGCCCGCATTGCCGGCGCAGATGTTCTCCAGTGGGCCGAAGTCCCGATCGACCCCCGAGCCCTCGCCCCCGGCTCTCCCGCGCTCCGCACCCTTCCCGTCGTTCGCCAAGCCCTCTTCAAGCGCCCGGACAACATGAGCGAATCCGGCTGGTTCGCCTGTCGCTACCTCCTCCGCCTCGCCCTCAACTCAGAGCTCGGCGGCCCGATGGGCGAAGAGTTCTCTCTCGTCTCCCTGTCGAACCGCACGGTCGTTTATAAGGGCCTTGCCGAGCTTTCGAAGATCGACGAGCTCTATCCCGACCTCGCGGACGAAGCCGTCGCCAGCCGCTTCCTCCTCTTCCACTCCCGCTACTGTACGAACACCTCGACCGCCTGGATGCGCGCCCAGCCGTTCTGGGGGCTCGCCCACAACGGAGAGATCACCACAATCCGCGGAAACGTCGCCTGGATGGAGGCGATCGGCAAAGACCTCATCCGCCTCCTCGCCGAATGGCACCCCTCGCTCGGCAACATCGCCAGCCACGTCCGCAGCGTCATTTCTTCGGAAGGCTCCGATACCGCGAACCTCGACGACATGGCCATCGCCCTCATGGCGGGGGGAATGACCCTTCCCCAAGCCATCCTCGGTCTGCTTCCGGAAAGCCGCCAAGGCAAGCTGGAGCATCCTGGCCTGGACGCTTTCTACCGCCAAATGGGCGTCTTCCTCGGCGCCTGCGACGGCCCCGCCGCCCTCGTTGCCTGTGACGGCAGCGACGCGGTTGCTCACCTCGACCGTAACGGCCTTCGCCCGCTTTGGCTCTGGGCCGACGACGAGATCGTCTTCGCTGGCTCCGAAATGATCGAGCCACTCATGGAGCGCACCCCGACCATCCAGCGCTGCCTCGGCCCGGGCGACGCGTTCGTCCTGCGCCTGCGCGACGGCTCCATGATGTTCGACGAAGAGTGCGCTTCCCTCGTCGCTATCGATCCGGGCGAAGCTCCCAACGGCGAAACGATTCGCGAGGCAACCCCGGTGCCCGTCGAAGAGGTCGAAACCCTTCAACTCGCCTTCGGCATGACCAAAGAGGACCTCGAGGTGGTCATGGAGCCGCTCGTCACCCTCGGCAAACCCGCCCTTGGCTCGATGGGCGACGACACCCCGCCTTCGGCCCTTCTCGACGTCCTTCCCCGCCGTCTCGAAGACTACTTCGCCCTCCGCTTCGCCCAAGAGACCTCCCCGCCCGTCGACCCAATCCGCGACGAATGGGTCTTCGACGAAGGCGGCTGGCTCGGCGACCGTGGCGGCCTCTGGAGCCCCGCCGGTGGCGCCCTCTTCAAGCTCGATTCGCGCATCCTGGGTCGCCCGAATCTTGCCTGGCTCGCCTCGCGCCCCGAAACCGTCACCATCGACCTCACCTTCGGTCTTGAAGAAGATCCGGAAGAGGCACTGACTCGCCTGGTAGGCGAAGCCGAGGCCGCCTCCGCCGGAAAGTCGGTCGTTATCCTCAGTGACCGCAACGTCGGCCCCACCCGCATCGCCGCCAGCGCCCTCCGCGCTACCAGCCGACTCCATGCGAAGCTCGCCCATCGCGGTGTTCGTCACCGCGTCGGCATCGTGGTGGAAGCGGGCGTATGGGATATCCAGCCCTGCGCGCTCCTCATCTCGATGGGCGCGGATGCCGTCCAGCCTTGGCTTGGCAGCGTCACCGCCGGTGAGGAAGAAAAGACCTACCTTAAAGGCGTTAGGTCCGGGTTCCTTGAAGTGATGTCGATGGTCGGCGTCACACCCTCATCCGCCTACTGCGGCGCGGCACTCATCGAGTCGATCGGTCTAAACCCCGACTTCGTCGAGGCCGAATTCCCCAATGTCCCCGCCCACCTCGGTGGCGTCGGGCCCGAGATTTTGAACGAAGAGTGGGCACAGCTTCATGCCGTTGCCTACGCAAGGGTCGCCGTCGGGGCGGGCTCCGGCAATGTCGCCGTCCTGCCCGACGCGGGTGAGTACCGCCAGAGCAAAGAAGGCCGCCCTCACTACAACGACGCCAACATCGTTCGCGCCATCCAACTCACCAGCGGCTACGCCAAGAAGATCCACGGCGCAACCCCCGGCTCTTTCGAGGCCTACCAGGCCTACGCCGACCTCGTTTCCGACCGCCGACCGATCACCGTTCTCGACGTGCTTCGCATCAAGCACGAGACCGCGATCCCGATCGACGAGGTCGAGCCGATCGCTCGCATCGCCTGGCGCTTCATGGCCCCCGGCATGAGTGAAGGTGCCCTCTCCGAACCGGCCCACCGAGCCGTCGCTAAGGCCTTCAACACCTTGCGCCGCCTTTGCCTGCGCGAACTCGACGGCGTGGCCCCCTTCGGCATTGGCCCCATCGCCAACAGCGGCGAAGGCGGCTTCGACAAGGCCCGCATCGGCAAGTCGGACGGCAACCGATCCGTCCAGTACGCCGGTGGCCGCTTTACGATCACTCCCCAAACCGCGGCGTCTGCGGCGGAAGCCGAAATCAAGTTTGCCCAGGGCGCCAAGCCCGGTAAGGGCGGACAGGTTCCGGCAAAGAAGGTCACCGCCACCGTCGCCCACCGCCGCGGGTGCGAGCCTGGCTACGAACTGGTTTCGCCTCCGATCAACCACAACCTCTACTCGATCGAAGACGTCAAGCTGATGATCGAGAGCTGGCGCACCCTCAACCCGGACGTCAACTGCTCGCTCAAGTTCGTCGCCACCCACGGCATTGAAGCCGTCACCGTCGGCGGCGCGAACGCCGGCGCGAACCGGCTTCACATCTCCGACGGTTGCGGCGGCACCGGCGCGGCCAAGCGGGTCGACCAGAAGCACGCGGGCATCCCCGCGGCCGCCGTTCTCCCTCGCGTCCAAGATCGCCTGATCGAAGAAGGCCTGCGCGACGAAATCGAACTCAGCGTTGACGGTGGCGTTCAGAACGGCGAGCAGTTCCTCAAGCTCGTTCTCCTTGGCGCCGACCGTGTCGGCTTCGGCACCAGCCTCCTGATGGCCATCGGCTGCTCCATGCTCCGCAAGTGCCACCTAGCGGGACCGGATCCGAAGGACCCCACCGGCAAGCGCCGCCTCGGCTGCGCCCCCGGCATCGCCACCCAAGACCCCGCCCTCGTCGGCAAGTTCTCCGGCAAGAGCAAGCACATCGTCCGCTTCCTCCTCTACGTCGCCCAAGACGTTCGCGAGCAGATGGCCGCCTCCGGCATCCGGTCCCTGGACGAAGTCGTCGGACGCCGCGACCTCCTGGAGAAGAAGCCCCTCCTCGAAGGCAAGGCCGCTCACCTAGACGTCTCCACCCTGCTGAACGTGCCTCCGGCCGACTCACTGAAGCGAAAGGCCTGCGTTCCGAAGCACCTCCCCCGCGACGCCGAAGCCAATGCGGCCAAGCGCGCCCTCGGCGGAGACAATGTCGTGCTGGAGCGAAAGCTGGACCACGACAACCGCGACCTCGGCCTCCGCGCCGCCGGCGTCATCGCCCGGGCCAAGGGAGACCTCGGCCTGGAAACCGGCTCCGTGACCTTCAAGCACGAAGGCGCCGCCGGCCACTTCTACGCCGCCTACCCGGTCGCTGGAATGAGCTTCGACCTCACCGGCGTCGTCGCCGATTCCTGCTTCACCGCCGCCTACGGCGGCGAACTGGTCATCCGCCCCGCTCCGGGGATTGCCAAGGCGACTCTCGTCGGCAACGCGTTCGGCTACGGCGCCCGCGGCGGCCGAGCCTTTATTGCCGGCGCCGCCGGCAACCGGTTCGGTATCTGCTTCCGCAAGAACCACGAAGGCGGCGGCCCCACCGTCGTCGTCGAAGGTGTCGCCGCCAACGGCTTCCAGTACATGACCGGCGGACGAGCCATCGTCCTCGGCCCCGTCAGCCGCAACCTCGGCTCCGGCATGACCGGCGGCGCGGTCTTCCTCCTCGATTTGGACGAGCGTATGCTCAACACCAAATACGTCCACGCCCTCCCGCTGGAAGACGAGGACGCCGCTTTCGTCCTGGCGACGATCAAAACACACCTAGAGAAGACCGGTAGCGCCGTTGCCGCCGGGCTTCTCTCGGCGTTCGATCCGAGCCGGTTCAAAAAGGTCGTAACGAAGTTGCTACCCGAACCGATCGAGTAGATCAGAACCCCCTCTCCAAGTGGTTTGTCTTGGAGAGGGGGCAGGGGGGAGAGGTTCCGGGACCCCGTCAACCTTTGCAAAGACTACAATAGAGCCCCATGCGCCCCGCCGCGACGCTCCTTCTCCTCGCTCCCTGCCTCGCCTTCGCCCAGATCGACCCCCTGTACGCCTACAACGGCGTCAACCGCCCTTTCCTGGTCGACATCAAGGGCCGCGGCAAGCTCGAGGTCCAACTCCTCCAAGGCGGCACGGCGGAACTCCTCGAGAAAGCGCCGGCCAAGAGCGGGAAGCAAGACCTCGCCCAAATCTTCCCCAACCTCTGGAAATCCAAACGCCAAAGCGTGATCTACGCGCAACTCATCCAAAACGGCAAGCCCAAAGGACCCGCTCTCGTTCTGCGGCCCCTCGTCAACGCAACCTTGTCCGTCCTCAAAGCCGACAAGACCGTCGATTTCCAGAAGGACGAAGACAACGAGTACGCCGGCGTCCAAGCCTGGGTCGACAAGGACCTCCTCATCCAAACCTCCCTCGGCAACATGCGCTTCCGCATGCGCCCGGACTGCGCCCCAAATACCGTTCGGAACATCATGGACCTCGCGAAGGGCGGCTACTATCGCGACGTCATCTTCCACCGCGTCGTCGCCCTCGCCCGCGGCTTCCCCTTCGTGATCCAAGGCGGCGACCCCGCCGGCTCAGGCAGCGGCGGACCGGGCTTCAACTACGCACTGGAAGACTCACCCCTTCCCCACGACTTCGGCGTCATCTCCATCGCCCGCTCCACCGACCCCAACACCAACGGCTCCCAGTTCTTCGTCTGCCTCAGCAAGGAAGGCACCTCCCGCCTCGACCACAAGTACGCCTCCTTCGGACAGCTTCTGGAAGGCGCGGACGTCGTAAAAAAGATCGCCTCCGTCCCCGTTGGCAAAGAAGACCGCCCCAACGA
>FTBF01000165.1_pt1 | contig 26205 bp, 24 predicted proteins | sample 1639301 | NCBI WGS metagenome assembly FTBF01 (sample SAMEA3914864, study PRJEB12502) | metagenome | biome: forest; material: soil | place: USA | collected 2012-03-12 | depth 0.3 m
CACGGGACCAGTTCGTTCTTCTCGTCATAGGCCACTAACCCCTCGACCACGTTCTGACTGAGTTCGAACATATAGTAGTCGTTGACTTTGCCCGGGTCAATGGTGGTGCTTTTGACGTTGAGGGGGTAGGTGATCGTGCCTCCTCCCTTCGTCGATCCGGCGCCCGACCGGAAGTTGCCTTTTCCGCATGCGGCCAGAAGGAGGGCGAGGGGGAGGAGATGGTGGGGCCGCACGGGTCCCATGATAGCGCGGGTTTTGAGGCCGCCCAAGGACATCGCCTCCCCCAGCCCTTCTTATCGGGAATGAAGGGAGGGTTCTGAGGAGCTCCATCTAAGGCAATCGAAAAGCCAGGACTTCCCTGGTCTTTCTCTGGATTGCCCAAATCGTCTTGCCGTCGGGGTCTAGGGCGATGCCTTGCCCCTCCGACTCCACCGGAATCGTCCGCACATACTCAATCACCGCGCCCATTTTGGGGAGCCGGGCGATATACAACTCCGGTTCGGTGTGGGGGGCCATGAGGATGGTGTTATCCGGAAGCCAGACGGCGCCCGAAATGCTCATGCCTTCCCAGGTATCGACCATCGATTTCGGGAACGTGTATTCGGCGAGTTGGCGGAAGTCCTTGTCGTAGCGAGCGACGTAACTGAACTCGTTTCCGCGGCCGGGGACGCCGCCGGTGCCGTTGTAGTTGGCGAAGCCAACCCACCAAGAGTTATCGTGCCAGTCGACCCAGTTGGCCGCACCCGGGGTATAGCCCATCGGATAACTCTGGACGTGTTTGAGGGTCTTGCAGTCCCAGACTTCGATGCTGGAAATCATCGGGGTTTGGGAGAAGTTGGAGTGGGGGCAGTAGAGCCTGCCGCGAACAACGGCGCCACCGTCGAGGTGGATGATGGGGCCTCCTTTTTCGCCCTTCCATTCGGCGAGTTTCTTTCCCGTCTTCTTGTCGTACTTCCCGATCGCGTAGTTGTTGATGGCGTAGAAGGCCTCTTTGTCGACCGCCACGCCTTGGATGGCCTCCTCGGCTTTGAACCGGACGGTTCCGGGAAGGATGGTTCGGGGTTTGACGGCAGTTTGAGCCACGGCCAGGCCCCGGCCTGGGAGGCCGGGGGACACATGGGCTGGAAGCCCATGCCACAGGAAAATCACGGGTAGACGACTCCGCCGAGTTGCGGATTCCACATATCGGTCTTGCCGGAGCCGCACTGGTAACCGTCCATGTGGGACGTGCAGATGCCGTTCCAGGCTTCGAGGTTGATCGACTGCATCTGAGGGTTCGTGGCGGCCGTCCAGGTGGTGCCGGGAGCCATGCCCTTTACATGGCCGTCCACGAACAGGAAGTTCGACATTCGTTTGCCGGAGTGGTAACCGACGGGGAAACCGATCGTCGCACCAGTCGTGGTCGACAGGCCCGCGGTGCGGTGATGGTAAGGGGAGCCGTTCCGGTTGGTACCGCCCGGATCGCTGCTGGGGAGGACTTTCTGCGAACCCTCATAAAGCAAGATCAGATCGGCCGGGGCGGGAACTTCCGTCTGGCTAATGCCGGCGGCGAACGCATCCGGAACACCGCTTACGACGATGATGTTCGTGGCATAGGCGCCGGGGTGCCAGGCACGCAGGTAGTCGTTCATGATGAAGCTGCGCTGCCGGTCGTCGTAAGGAGGCGCGTTTGCAGGGATAAGGCCGGAGTAGTTCTGCGCCAAGGGGCAGGAATACATATTTCCGCTCGAACTGGTGAGGCTCTTGCTTTTCACGTACGGCCAAATTCCCTGACCGGAGCCATCCGCAGCGGTCTGGATCCAGCCGGTTTGGGGGCTGGAGTTGTTGCTCAGAAGCTTGGTGCCGCCGCCTGGGTTGGGGAAGAGATCGTCCGAGTCCGTGGCGTATTGAAGGAAAGCGAGGCCGAGTTGCTTCTGATTCGAAACGCACTGGGTCTTTTTCGCCGCCTCTTTCGCCTGTGCAAATACCGGAAATAGGATGGCGGCGAGAATCGCGATAATGGCGATTACGACAAGGAGCTCGATCAACGTGAAGGCGCTTCGGCGAGGCTGGATCATGACTTCTACAGCCTGGAAGTCACCTCGTTAGGAGGGGGTTAATAGGCGATTAAGTTTCGGTTTAGAAGAGTTAAGGGCGGATGAAGGCTTGCGCCGAAGGGCACAAAGATAGGACTTTGGTCTAAAGATTTCGGCCCAACACGGTACAATAACAGCAGTAGGGGTCACCGACCAGCGACTTCTACGGATCAGAGCTGACCCTTTCGACGGACTCCGAAGTAGTCCGCCCGCCACGCGGGGATCGCGCGGCCAAATCGACACTAGGAGGTCACCAATGATCGTTGGAATTCCCAACAAAACAAATCTGCTCGCCTTGCCTCGCGCCTTGAAGCGCGTCGTAGCTGGTGGGACTGAGCCCCGCGCCAAGCGGGAAAAGACTCGGGCCGTCGGGCCGTTCGCGGCCTTCGCGATGATGATGGAGCGGCAAGCCGACCTTCTCATCCGACAGATGGGCGAGTAATAAGACCAGAAGCCTCCCCCTCGGGGGAGGCTTCATCTTTTTTTCATTTTGGTTTGCGAAGCTAGATATCAAGCTGGTCCCGCAAACCCGGCGTAGGACCTTTGCCGTTTTTTATAGAACCGAAGTACTAGGTCAAACCGTCAAGTGGGAACGGTACGAGGCGCACAAGTGTCTTGTATACAAGGACGAGAGGGTACAAATTTGAACTTTCTCGTCCACTGCGTCCGGGAGGACGCGTAAAGAATGGCCGATACCCAGTTCACAATGAGCCCGCAGGACGAGGCCCGCTTTAATGAGTTGATGAGCCAGACCTATAAGAAGGTCTACAACATGGCTTATCGGCTAGCGGGTAATCGGAGCGACGCGGAGGATCTGACGCAGGACGCGTTTTATCGCGCGTACCGGTCGTTCAGCGATTTCGAGGGTGACCGTCCGTTCGAAAACTGGATCTTTCGTATCGTAACCCGACTATTCCTGGATCTGCTGCGCAACCGGCGCCGGCGGGTTCGGGCCGTCTCGTATGATTCCCCGCTACCGCACGGTGGCGACGAGAATCTTTTCTTCGACATGCCGGACGACGCTCCCAACCCCGAGGAGTCGATGCTGGAAGGAAGCTTCAGTGAGGAGCTTCAGAAGGCGCTCAATTCGCTTTCACCCAGCCAACGGCTGCTCGTAACCCTTGCCGATATCGAAGGCGTGCCCTATAAGGACATCGCCGATATGCTGGACAAGCCGGTCGGTACGATCCGCTCCCGTCTTCACCGAACCCACAAGATTCTTCGGGCTCGACTGGAGCAGATGCGCCGGGAAGCAACCGGCGCGGTTTCCCGGATGACGCTGGCAACCGGATAGCGGGTTGCAGCTAGCGGCGAGGAGGGGATGGATCCAACTAGATCTCATCCCTTTCCGCTAATTGCCAACCGCGATTGGCAAACCCATCCCAACCGAACAACTGCAAACCGCTCGCCCATCCGGGTACAATTTTTCGTCACATCCCATTTGGGAGGCCTGCCGAGATGAAGCGAACGTACCAGCCTAATAACCGCAAGCGCAAAACCACCCACGGTTTTCGCGTCCGCATGGAAACTACCGACGGTCAGAACGTCCTGAAGCGACGTCGCGCCAAGGGCCGCCACAAGCTCGCGGTCTAAAAGAGTCCCATCGGCCCCTCGAAAGATCGCTTTGAGCGCATTTTTGCGGACGGCCGCCGTGCAAGCGGCCCGATCGCCCGCATCGCCTGCCTTCCCGGAACGGGACTTCTCGGCTTCGCAACCAGCCGGAAGCTAGGCGGAAAGCCCCAACGGAATCGACAACGACGACGATTCAAGGCCGCGATTCAAGCCTGCGCCGAACTACTCAGCCCCACCATGGACTACGTCGTGATCCTAGGACCTTCGTGCGCGGAGGCTTCTTGGGGGCGTATAACGGAGGAGGCCCGGGATTTACTCGCCAAGGCCAACGCACGATGGGTCGACGAATCGGAGTCTTTTTGATCCGCTGCTACCAACGGGGTTCCCGATGGATGCCACCGTCGTGTCGGTACACCCCCAGTTGCAGCAACTACACCCTGGAGGCCGTGGAACGTTACGGCCTGATGAAGGGTTCCTGGATGGGGTTGAAGCGAATTTTACGGTGCAACCCTTTCCATCCCGGAGGCCACGACCCGGTGCCCTAGCCTTCGGCTTTCGAAGGAGCGTTCTTCGCACCTCGAAAATCGAAAACCCGCAATCGATATTCCTTAACCCGCATGTCTAAGAACGCCGCTCCTCCCCCGAAGTCGAACTTCGTCACCTCGCTATTGCTGATGGCGGCGGTGTTCCTCACCTTCAAGCTGTTCTTAGATCCAACGAAGAGCGCGCCCCAGTTCGAAGGCAAGGAAATCAAGACGGCGCAGGAGGCCTACGCCAAGCTCGTCCAGATCGACCAGTCGGACGCGAAGACTCACGACGAAGCACAGAAGTTCAACGACGACGCGGCTCGAGTTCTTCTGCCGTCTTACAACAACTTTCTGAACGACGAGGTCAAAGCGAAGAAGACCTCGGAGAAGGATGCGGACGACCTCAGGACCAAAGCTTCCGTCCTGACCGCCCACATTCAACTGAAGAACGGAATCGCCTCGGAAGATACGGGCAAGATCCGAATGGCGTACCAGACGCTGGAGCCGTTTGAGCGCAAGACGCCCAACGCGCCCGCCTGGAAAGACCAGAAAATCGAAGTCAGCGATAAGGGCGTCAAGTCGGAAGTCACGGGCCACGACCTTCTTGGCCAGCTCGTTTCTACACTTAGCGAGCGGAACAAGCACGACTACATCTGGGGCTTCATCCCCGGCGGCTTCCAGTTCATCGACTTCCTCGTCGGTCTGACCGGCCACGATCCGCGCTGGAGCTACGCGATTGCGACCCTCCTTCTGGCGTTTGTGGTCCGTGCGGTGGTCTTCCCGCTTTCCCAGAAGCAGTTGATGATGTCTCGCCAGATGTCTCAGCTCTCACCGAGAATGGCGGAGATCAAGGAGAAGTTCAAGGACTCTCCGACGGAGATGAACGCGAAGACGATGGAGCTGTACTCGCGGTACGGCATCAATCCGCTCGCGGGATGTCTGCCGGCGCTGGTTCAAATGCCGCTGTTCCTTACCGTCTACCAGTGCATCCTGCACTACCAGTTCGAGTTCACCCACGGCTATTTCCTCTGGATCAACCCCCAGACGAGCCAAGCTTCAAACGGCATCTTCGCCCCGAACCTGGGTCAGCAGGACTACCTTCTGATCATCATCTACGGCGTTACGATGGTCATCTCGACGCTGCTCACCCCGGTCACCGACCCGACGCAGCAGAAGCAGCAGCGGATGATCGGTCTCGCCGCCGCGGTGATCTTTCCGGTGATGATGCTCCTCCGCATCTTCCCGGTGGTCTCCGGCTTCGTCCTGTACTGGACGTTCACCAACCTGTTTTCAATGGCGCAGTCGATTCGCGCCTACCGGCTCCCGATGCCCCCGCTCGTTGAGGTCAACGCGGCCGGTGGCGGCGTAATCCCGGGCAAGCCTCAGGGCCGCTGGGCGACGATGATGGCCGAGATGCAAAAGGCGGCCGAAGAGCAGCAGCGCCTCAAGGGTGAAGACGGCGGCGGCGGAACTTCGATCAAGAATCCTCCGAAGGGTGGCGGGCCGAAGGACGGACCAAAGGGCAGCGGCAAGTTCACCCCCTCGCGCCCGGCCGATTCCGACGGTGGCTCCGGCGGAACCGGGAAGCCGGCGAAGCATAAGCCGAAGAAGCGAAGCTAAACGCGCTTTGGATTTCAGTTTGGGTTTCAGGTTCCTAGTGAGCCTGAAACCCTCTTTGCAAACTCCACGGCTCCTTCCCAGCCCTCTTCCCCGTCTTCGATAGTCCAGCAAGCCGAGACGATGCTTTGGACGTAGGCCCAGGCGACGAGCCTTTCTCGGTCTAGGTTCAGCCTTTCCACGAAGATCGAGATTCGCCGTTGGGTTTCCCCGTCCGTCATCGGTCTCGGGTTGTTGAGAAAGGAGACGATGTCGTAAGCACGCTCGCCGATCACGCCCTTGGGATCGATCGCCAACCAGCCACGTTCCTCCGAGTGAAGGATGTTGTAGTGGTGGAGGTCGCCGTGGAGGAGGAGTCGTTCGGGGGGATCGGCGAGGAGCTCTTTCTTGAGATTTACTGCTTGATCGAATAGCTCTTTAGGTATGGGATTGGGTTGGGCGGCGATCTTCTCTAAGGCGTGGGTCCAGGTTTCCAGGTTGGGGAAATCGGACTGGGTTGGGCGCCAAAGTTGGTTTAGGACGTCGGCGGCGATCTCGGTTGCCTTCTCGTCATCGAGGTCGGTAAGCATGGTGCCGGGAACGATGCTTTCGAGGAGCATTGCGTGGCGGCTCTCATCGTGGCGGATGACGCGGACGGCTCCTTGGCCGGCGTATTCGCGGAGGGCGAGGGCTTCCCTGCTACCTTCTGGAGTGCCGATACCCACTTTGACCACGTAGGGCTCTTGGTTGGGGCCGTTAGCGCGGGTGACGTAGTTGTACGTTAGTCCTGGGAAGGGTTCGCCGATTTCGAGGGACCAGGATTGGGAAAGGTCTTGGAGGATGGCTGGAAGGGTTTCGAGCCAGGCTTGGCCGTTTTGGCCATAAATGGTAGTAATTCGTTGAGCGAAGGGTTGAGGGATCACGGGTAGATCTTGACGGACGCCCATCACCTCACTGGGCCTGTTGGACGGACGACGCGTCCACTCCATTTCCGGATACTGGCTGGAAGCCGGTGCTAAGGTTAGATTCCCTTCGTCGCCGCCAAGATCATCGCATCGCCGAACCTATCGATCTCGGCAAGGGTGCTGTAGACGTTGGGCGAGACTCGGATGCCGTGGACGGGTTCGGTGTCGATCGTGGTGACAAAGATGCCCTGCTTGGCAAGGAGCCAGGCGGCGAGGTCGCCATTCTTGATGCCTTCGATACCGACCGTGGTGAGGGCGCAGGAGTGGTGGGCGTCTAGGTTGGTGGCCCACCGGATGTTGGGGAGGTCGCGAAGGCGGTCGGTCCAGCGTTTACGGAGGTAGCGGAGGCGGGCCTCTTTGCGCTCCATGCCGAGCATCTCGTGGAAGGTGAGGGCCTCGGCGATGGCGTTATGGTTGGCGGCAGGGTGGGTGCCGATCTCTTCGTATTTGCGGATGTCGTCCTTCTGAGTATCGGCCGCCGCCATGAGCGGCCAGATCCCGCCGATCTTGGGGCGCTTAACGTACAGCATGCCGGTGCCGATGGGGGCCATAAGCCACTTGTGGAGGGAGGTGGCGTAGAGCTCGGAATCCAGATCGTGGTTGTCGAACTTGAACTGGACGAAGGCGTGAGCACCATCGACAAGGACGGGGATGCCGTGCTTGCGGCCCAGGTCACAGATCTGTTTGACCGGGAAAATCTGGCCGTTCAGGAAGGAGACGTGGGGGAAGAGGATGAGCTTGGTCTTCGGAGTGATGGCGCGCTCAATCGGGTCGATCAGCTCCTGCATGCGTTGGGGCATGTGGGGGACGGTGACTTGGACCATCTTCACCCCTTCCCTTCGCACCCGCTGGCCGATAGTGGTAATGCAACGCGGGTAGTCGAGGATCGTAGTCAGGATCTCGTCGCCGGGCTGCATATCGATCCCGAAGAGGACCGTCTCAAGCGACTCGCTGGCGTTGCGCGTAATCGCCACTTCCTCGGGGTCGACGGCGAAAAGTTTGGCGAGGCCGCGGCGGACGTTCTCAACCTCCGGCTCAAGGTTGCGCCACATGTAGTAGCTGGGGGCCTGGTTGCTGAACTCGAGCTGGCGGCGAAGCGCGTCTTGCACGACGCGGGGGGACGGCGAGCAGCCGCCGTTGTTGAAATTGGCAGTGCTGCGATCCAGCACGAAGGCTTCACCGATGCCGGTCCAGAAGTCTTCGTCTTGGACGTCGCCGCCTAAACGAGCGACGAGACGCTCGACCATGTCGAGCGTCTCGTCGCGGAACCCAACCGCTGCCACCGATCCTAGAAGAAGGTGACGACGGCTAAGCATGTTCGCCATTATAGCGAGACTATCCGCCGCCTTGACGGTCAGGCGGAGTGTCTCCGGGACGGCCGGCGCCGGATGGACTAGCCGCCCCGCCGGCCGGCCCACCACGGTCGGAACCGCCGGCGCTGGCTTCAGAGTGAAGCTTGTTGATTTCGTCCGCCGACATCTTGCTCGTGTCCGGCATCTTCTGGTCAGGAGCAAGCGGAGTCGACGGGGCCGGATCGCAGCCGGAGAGAACTCCGGCGGCGATCGCAGCGAGGGCGAGAAGCAAAAGATTCTTTTTCATCTTAATAGTCGCCCGTCCACCAGCGGCCCCAGGCGCGGGTAAGCGGGGTGTCGTTGTCATCAGCCGTACCGTAGTTTCCGTCGGGACCATAGAAGTTGTCCTTCTCGCACTGGGCGGAGGCCGCGAAGGTCGGCTGATTCAGCATGAGCTTCTTGTAGGGCTGCTTCTTGGCGTGGCCGTCCGCGAACGCGGCGATGAATCCATCGCCGTGGTATTTCACCGCGGCGCGGGCGCACTGGTTGTACCAGTCCGTCGGACGATCGGTTGGAGTGTTCGCCAGCGAAGGGCAGGCGCAGCGTTGAGCGTCGAACCAGTGTTGGGAAAGCGTATTTCCCGAGTTCTGGACTTCGCCGTAGGTCCAGCCGACGCGCTCGGCCGGTGCGACCAAGACCGTCTGGCTGCGGGCACTGGTGTAGCTGGCGTAGCCATACCGGTTGATCGTCATGTGCGTCTGCCAACCCCAGTTATTGCCCGGGGATGAGTCCCAGGGCTGCGGAGGGACGACCACGGTCTTCTGCTTGCCTGGATCCCACATGATGTCCGTGTTTTTGACGTACGGCTGGATCAGAATCGGCCAGGCTACCCACGGGTTGTTCGGCCATTCCCAGAGGGTGATGACGTCATCGCAATCCGACGAATAGATGAATCCCGCAGTGGAGATTTGCTTGACGTTACTAAGCGCGGCCGTATCTTTTGCCGCCCGTTTCGCCTGGGCGAATACCGGGAACAAGATGGCGGCGAGGATCGCGATAATCGCGATTACGACGAGAAGTTCGATGAGGGTGAATGCTCTTCGATGGGTTTTCATTTTAATTGCTCCGTTGCAGTGACAAGACGGGACCGAGAGTGGTCCCAGGGTCAAAAAATGTTGGCATGGTGATATCGCGGCTCCCGGAAGGGCCATCGATAAGCAGATCGACCGCGGCCGCGGTTTGGGCCTTGAGGTCGACAAAGACGCTGGCGACTCGATGGCGGTGTTCGCTTGGCCAGCGGAGCCCGTCATAACCGATCACGCTGATCTCCTCGGGGACACGGATTCCCTTCCCTTCCAGGAAGTCCACGGTTTCGCTGGCGGTTTTGTCGTTACAGCAAAAGATGGCCGTCGGCCTGACCGGCAGGGCGAGCAGCTCGTCGACTCCGGCATTGTGGACCGATAGGCCGTTGACCGTGTACTCGGGGGAGCGCACGACGCCGAGGCGCGCTAAGTTCTTGTCCATCTCCCGGATGCGCTCGGCCGCATCCGGGGAGGCCATGGGACCGAAGTGAAGGGCCCCGATGTGGCGATGACCACGCTCGACAAGGGCTTCGGCTACACACTTCATGCCGTGCTCGAAATCATCTTTAACGGAAGAGAGGTGCCCTTCTACGTCACGCGTATTTAGGAGCACGCAGGGGAGGCGCGACTTCCGCATCAGGTTCAGCACGGGGTCGTCGTTGTGGGGCGCGAAGAGGAGAAGACCGTCGGCGCGGCCACCATTAATCGACGCATACGTCTGTTCGATGCTGCGCTCGAAGGCGCAATGGAGAAGCATGTCGTAGCCACGACGTCCTGCGGCAAGCTCAAGGCCGCGAGAGAGCCGGTCCATATAGACATCGTCGCTGACGACAACGCGGAAGGCGCTGAAGAAGGCGAGGACGCCGGAAGAGCCCTTTTGAAGGGATCGGACGAGCAGATTCGGCGAATAGTCGAGATCCATCGCGATCGCTCGGACCCGAGCGGCGGTGGCGGAGGCGATGCGAACATCTCCTCCCTTCCCGGAAAGGACCATCGAAGCCGTCGCCGGAGAGACGCCCGCTACTCGGGCGACCTCCGTGAGGGTCGTTCGTTTGGAAGATCCTTTGCGCGTCATTGCGTTTTTCAGCCTCTGCTGAAGTACTTCAGCAGGATTATACGACAATAGGAGAGATTCTGAGAAAGTTTTTGGAACGATGGCGAACGATTGCCGACAATGGCTTAGCAATTGTAAGTAATCGTTGGGCACCGCCACGCCCGGTAAACTGCTTTCACCCCTATGCTCAGAGCCGGAAATGTCGGACTGCCGAATGTCGGAAAGTCGACCCTCTTTAATGCCGTCGTGGCGAATGCCAAGGCGCAAGCTGCGAACTTTCCGTTTTGCACGATCGAGCCGAACGTGGGGCTTTGCACGGTGCCCGACGAGCGCCTTGAAGTGCTCGCAAAGATTTCGGGTTCGATCGATATCCTTCCCGCCCGCGTCGAATTCGTCGATATCGCGGGGCTAGTGAAGGGGGCGAGTAAGGGCGAAGGGCTGGGCAACCAGTTCCTCGCCAACATCCGCGAGGTGGACGCGATCGTTCACGTGGTTCGTTGCTTCGAGAACGACGATATCATTCACGTTGCGGGCTCCGTCGACCCGGAGCGCGATATCGAGATTATCAATATCGAGTTGGCGCTGGCCGATATGGCTTCCACGGAGAAACGGATCGAGAAGGCGCGCAAAGAAGCTCGAACCAAGAAAGAGGCGGTCACCGAGGTCGAGGCTTTAGAGAAGCTTCTTCCCGCTCTAGAAGAGGGTCTACCGGCCCGCAGCGTTAAGTTGACGGAGGAAGAGCGGTTCGCGGTTAAGGGGTTGGGGCTGCTTACGCTAAAGCCGGTGATCTACGCGGCAAACGTGAACGAGGACGACCTCGCCACGGGCAATGCGTTTGTCGAAAAGGTGCGGACGATCGCTTCTCGCGAGGGCGCGCAGGTTGTCGTAATCTCGGCGCAGGTTGAGGCGGAGCTGGTTGAGCTTTCCGAAGCGGACCGGCAAGAGTTTCTGGATTCGCTGGGCGTAAAGGATGGCGGGCTTAAGTCTCTGGTGCGCGCGACGTACGACCTACTTGGACTTCAGACGTATTTTACGACGGGGCCAAAGGAGACGCGGGCTTGGACGATCGAGAAGGGCATGACGGCGCCGCAGGCGGCGGGCGTGATCCATTCCGACTTCGAACGCGGTTTCATCCGTGCTGAGACGGTGGCCTACAAGGACCTCGCTGAGAATGGGAGCATGGCGGCGGCGAAGGCGAAGGGCCTTGTTCGTTCAGAAGGCAAGGAATACGTGGTCCAGGAAGGCGACGTGATGCTGTTCCTCTTTAACGTTTAGCGGTTCCAAATCGTCAGGTCGGTCAAAGCGCAACGAAATTCGACAAACCGCCGTACAATGAGTTCGAGGACGGCGGCGACCCCGCCTATTTACTAGACGAACAATGAACTCATTCGCTCGTTCCGCGCTTACCGGCCTATCGGTCGTCTCGATGTTGGCGGCAATTTCTGTTGCCTCCGCCTATAAGGGAGGCCCCAAACCGGCGGCGGTCCCGTTTGCTAAGGTCGATAAGATCATCCAGACGCGATGCGTCGGCTGCCACCACGGCGCGAAGCCGGCAGCCGGTGTGGATCTCTCGTCCTACGACGCAATCATGAAGTCCAAGTTCAAGGGTAAGGCCGTTGTCGTAGCCAAGAAGCCCAAGGACAGCGTGATCGTGGCGGCCGTCACCGGTCACGGAGTGGCCAAGATGCCTCCCGGACCTCCCCTCTCCGCGGCCGACGTCAAGCTGGTTTCGGATTGGATCGCCGGCGGCGCCAAGAAATAAAGTCTAGGTCTTGACCGGCTCTTGTTGACGGGACACTTCGAACGATACTTCGAGGTTCCCGTCTTCAGGCCACATCTCAAAGGGACCGCCGTCAGTGCCGTATAGGCTTATGACCGGTTTCCAGGTGCCGGTGACCTGCGCGCCATCCCAGCGCCCTCGATAGAGATATGGGATACCGATGCCTTCGGGGCCGGACGTGCAGTACGTGTACCGGCGGACGATGGCCACGTCTCCTCCGGCGTCATAGTTGCCATCGAGATCGAAGTCGCCATCGGCGTCCTCGCCGGAGCCGGAGATGGTTCCTCCTCCCACGCGCAAGATCATCCGTTCATGGATCCGGAGGCCATATTGAATCGACCAGCCGACCCAAGGTCCGGAGGTCTCGTCGATCGATCGCATTGCTGCCTACAGGATGGCTTACGATGGCCCGCGACGGCTAACGGAGCCCCGCGATCGCCTGGAACGGCCCGTAACCGTTCGCTTGCCAGAAAGTGAAAGTTCGCCTCGTAGATTGGCGGGGTTACACGAATCTTTCACTTCGCACGAAATCGCCTTCTTAATGCGTCATATATTCGGCAGACCGGTAGACGTATGGGCGGGCTTGATCTATAATGGTCTCGCGTCGCCACGGGTCAGACCGTGTCGGCTTCGTCGGGTCGCTTCCCTCCGGGGGTTGGGCGGTCCCGACCGGTTGGTGTATAGAGGTGTCATCGTAGTGCTCTTAAATAACAACAGCATCCGTAGCGTGGGCGCGCTCGGTCTGCTCATGGTTGCCGCAGGTTCGGCTTTCGCTGGCGCGCTTGCTCCGCAGAAGGCTTCGGCCGACAAGCGGCTGACGACGAGCCAGGGTCAGCAAGCACTTGCAGCCCGTACTGCCCGCTTCCTTGAGAACAAAGGTCAATGGGACTCCCGCGCGAAGTTCGTCGCAAAGGGTTCCGCGTTGGATCTCTGGTTTACGGACAACGGGATTCGGTACGACCACCATCCTGTCCTTAAGCAGGGTGCCCAACGTCAGGTCGTCGACATGTACTTCCCGGGCGGAACGGTCCACGCACCGGCCGGTCGCTACGATACCGGAGCGCGCTCCGACTACTTCCTGCCGAGTGGTTCTGCAAAGAACGCCCGTGCGTTCCGCGAGCTGTACACGAAGAACGTCGTGTCCGGCGTCGATATGCGGAGCTACTTCGATGGCTCTCGCCCACGGTTCGACTTCATCGTCGCGCCGGGAACGAATCCTTCGAACCTTAAGCTAGGCTTCCGCGGCAACAGCGGCCTTTCCATTGCGAAGGGCGAGCTGAAGATTGGCACCGCGATGGGCGGATTCAAGAACGGTAAGCCGTTTGCCTACCAGACGATTGCCGGCAAGACCAAGGCCGTCAGCGCCCAATGGACCGTAAAGAACGGTCAGGCGAGCTTTGCTCTTGGCGCCTACGATCACTCCAAGTCACTCGTTATCGACCCGGTCGTCTATGGCACCTACTTCGGTGGTGACCACGGCGCGGACGAAGTTCACGCGATCGTGAGCGACACGGCGGCGGGAGGTACCGAAGGTTCGGTTCTTCTGACGGGTGGTACGCGCACTTCCAGCTTCCCCACCTCGACCGGTCTTTTCAACTACAACAACCCGATTGGAGTCGACGCGTTTGTCGCGCGACTTCAAGGCGACGCCTACAACCGCGACTACTCCGTCTTCGTGGGTGGCTCCGGCTACGACATCGGTAAGTTTATCAAGCTGGACAACCTAGGCAACGTCTGGGTCGCCGGTCTTACCACCTCACAGTTCTTCTTCACCACCGCCGCCGTGAACGCGACGAACGATATCTTCGTTCTGCGATTCATCCGCAACGGCACGGCTGCGCTACAGTACGACCCGAACGGCTTCAAGCTCTTTGGCGCTCCTGGCGCGAACGACATCCTCGCCGGTTTTGACGTTCTTAAGTCGACGCCAGTGACGATGAACAACTACACCGAGTTGATCATCGCGGGCTCGGGAACGGTTGCTCCGGCAGGTTTCCCGGGAACTCACCCAATCAATACGACTTCCGGTAATCCGATCTATTCGGGCTACATCGAGATGCTCGACTACTCGAATGGCGCTTTCTTCCAGGACAACGCCGCTTCGAAGTACATGATTGGCAATAACGGCGCGGTGAACGACATGCGCGGCTGCGTCTACGATGCGGACGGCAATGTTCTCGTGGTCGGCACGGCTTACGGCACCGCCAACCAGAACACTGACTATCGTACGGGTGGAGATCCCAGCATCTTCTTCACGACGAGCGATGTCTTCTCGCAGACTTCCACGACTTACGATGGCGGTCAACTCCTTCGCAACAGCGATATCTTCGTGCGCAAGTACGATCGAAACGCCGACATCGTCTATTCCGGTTTCATTGGTGGCGCAAGCGACGATGAAGCGGGCGGAATTGCCGTTGGACAGACCGACCCGCTGGTCTCGGGAGAGAACGACACCGGAGTTTGCTATACGGGATCCGCGATTGCCGTCGACCCGGCGGGCAACGCCTACGTTACCGGCGTAAGCCAATCTTTCAACTTCCCGCGAACGAACGGCGTTTACGGCGAGACTTTCGACAGCCAGCCCAACGTAACGGTTACGAAGATCAATCCTTCGGGAACGACGCTTCTCTACTCGACGAACCTTAAAGTTACGGCGAAGCTGATCGCCAACTTCAACATCTCGACCGTCACTCCGGCAGGCATCGGTGTTGACTCCCGTGGCAACGCGTTCATCACGGGTAACGCCCGACCCTTCGACATCACGTTCCCGGATACGGCCGGCGACCCCAACCAGCCGACGAGCAGCACCCTTTCTTCGATCAACATCCCGGTTGGCCTAGCCGACGTGCCGGATCCGCTCTACGAAAGCCCAACCGGGGCCGAGTTCCCGACGACGGAAGGTTGGATCATGGTATTGAATCCGACCGCGACGGGACTCCAGTTTGCTTCCTACCTGGGTGGCAAACTCGATGACTTCGTCTACGCACCGTTCGTGGATGCAAACGGCGATGTCTGGACAAACGGTTGGACCGACGGTGTTCGCGACTACGCTCGCGTGAGCTCAACCGGAACACCGACGATCTATCACACAACGGCAACCCTGCCGCCGAGTCTGATTAGCCCGCTCGCGCTCAAGACGACGATCGACATCGACGACTCTCCTCCTCCACCTTTCGGCAACAACAACGATACGATGCAGTACAGCTTTGGGTACGGCTTCTTCGGAACGATCGGTGGAGCCAAGTCTCCCACTCGCGTTGCTGGCTCCTTCGCTCGCGACGGCTTTATCGTCAAGTTCCGCGTCAACCAGCCGAGCGTTGGTTCGGTCACGCTGGCCCCTTCCACTCTTCCGGGTGGCCTGGGAGTTTCGACGACCGGTACGGTAACCCTAACCCAGGCGGCTCCTTCGGGCGGCGCCCAGGTCACGGTCAGCCTTCCGAACGGAACGAGCTATGCCTCGTTCAATAGTGAGACCTCGGACGTCGACTCGGTAACGATCGACATCCCGGCAGGCAGCACGACGGCAACCTTCACGGTCTTCACGAAGGCGGTTCTGGTGAACCAACTCGTTAAGGTCCGCGCGACCTACACCGGCACGTTCAAGGAAACGACCCTTCAGGTTGTCCCTTGGCTGGTCAGCCAGCAGCTCCCCTCGTCCACCATGGTGGGCGGCGACCCCAACAACATGCGCGGCGTGGTCACCCTTGCGGCGCCTGCTCCGACGGGTGGTGTAGCGATTGCACTCTCTGCCTCCGACTCGGCCGTCCAGTTCGTGGGACTTCCGTTCACAATCCCGGCGGGTCAGACCTCGGCGCAGTTCACCCTTACCAGCGATGGTGTGGATGCTCCTCGAGCGATCACCGTACAGGCTACGCTGCTTGGTCTCACCAAGTCGTCCAGCCTAACGCTCCTCCCGGCAACGCTTCAGAGCATCACTCTGACGCCGAGCACCGTAGCCGGCGGTTCGCCGTCGGTCGCGACGATCACCCTCAACGGTAAGGCGGGTGCACTCCCTTACACCGCGACCATCACTTCGGACAACTCGCACGCGATTCCGGCGGGCACGACGGTTACGATCGATCCTCAGAATGTCAGTTCGACGGTCGGCGTAAACATCAATACCACTCCGGTTACGACGTCCACCTCGGCAAACATCACGGCAACGCATGCCGCTTCGACCGGACACCCGGCCGCGGCCAAGTCTGCGACGCTCACGATCCAGCCGGTTCTCGTCAGCGGCCTGGTCCTCTCGCCCACCACGGTGGAGAGCGGCGCCACTTCGGAAGCGACGCTCACCCTCTCAACCGCTGCCCCCACGGGTGGTGCTCGGGTTTACGTGAGTTCGTCGGATACGGGTATCGCTCGAGTCTTCGCCGAGGATGACAGCGCGCTCCCGACTGACGGAATCGGCGCTTATGTCCTGGTTCCCGAAGGCGATACGCAGGCGACGTTCCACGTCACCGGCCGATACGTCCAAGCAAACTCGACGGTCGCCATCTCCGCCGGCGGCGGCGTTGGTACGCCCAAGACGGCGAACCTGACGGTTAAGGCCATCAACTTCTCCCTCACGCTGAATCCGACTTCAACCATCGGAAGCAGCACGGGCTCGAACGTTGTCACCGGAACCGTTCTTCTCGCAACGGGCAACGCGACCGAGGACGTCACGTTCGCGGTCAGCACGAACAATAGCACGGTCTTCCCGAGCGGAACGTTCGATGCATCGGTCACGATCGCCGCAGGCGACTCGTCGGCCACGTTCTCGCTCCGACCGAAGGGTGTGATCAGCCAGCAGTCGGTGATCGTTACGGTCGCCTTCGGCACGAACACGCAGGCCAAGACCCTTGTGGTTCGACCGGTGGGAATGTCTTCCCTCACGTCGCTCCAGAAGACGGTTCGCGGCGGTGGCCAGATCAATCTGGTTGCTAACTTCGAGGCCGATACGTCGGTCACGGCGGACCTGGTCCTGACCACGAACCTTCCTTCGGCCTTCCCGACGGGAACGTTCACCTTGGAAACCACCGGCGACTTCGCCGGCCAGTACACCAAGCACTACTCGATCCCGGCAGGCGTTTCGAGCCAGGCGCTGTTCCCAGCGCTGACGGTCAAACGACTGAGCCGCAGCCAAGACGTGACGTTTACGGCAACGTATAACGGAACGACCTCGGCGACGACGGTTACCATCGCCCGGTAAGCGGAAAAGTAGAAAGTTAACGGGCCGGAGAGGAGTTTCCTCTCCGGCCCGTCTTCTTTTGCGGTACAACCCCTGCCATGAATTTCTCGTCTCGCAAGACGGTTCTGCTTTGTTCGGTTGGGATCTCGGGCCTGGCGGTTCTGGCCGGACTCCTTATCGTCCGTTCCTCGGATAGTCAGGCCGATCAATTGGCCGACCGGCTCAACGAGCGGCTTCATGAGCTGGAAGCGAGCCTCACCGTGTCGGGCGCAAACCCCACCCCTTGAGCAAACACGTCGTCGTCATTGGCGCCGGTCAAGGTGGGCTCAGCGCCGCCATCCATCTGCGTCTGCGCGGCTTTCAGGTCCTGGTGGTCTACGATGGGCCAATCGGGGGTAAGGCGGCGGCAGTTGATGCGATGGGGTACCGACTGGATCCGGGCCCTTCAATCGTTATTCTTCCAAGAATCTACCGGCAGGTCTTCAAGGATGCGGGGCGAGAAATGGAGGACTACCTCCATTTCGACCGCCTTGATCCGATCTCTCGGGTGCTGTTCGAAGGCGAAGAACCACTGGACTTGCCGGCCGGGCGAGACGAGTGCCTCCGGCAAGTCAAGGAGATCGCGCCTCGCGATCGAGAGCCGTTAGCCCGACTCCTGGAAAATCTCGATGCGGTCGCGCCTCACATCGACGCCAGCATTTTCCGTCGGCCTTATCATCAGTCCTGGCAGATGGCGGACCCGCACCTGATCGCGACGGCGCTTCGCTTTGACGTGCGTAAGACGTACCGGGAGCTGGTCGACGGGATGTTTGAGTCTCCGCTGCTTCGCGCCTTCTTCTATGGCTTCCCTTCTTACGGAGGGCAGACCTACGACAGCAAGGCGCCCGGTGCGCTCATGATTCCCTACTTCATGCTCCAAGACGGCGTTTACTACCCTCAGGGCGGCGTAGCGGCCATTCCGGAGGCCTTTACGCGTCTCGCCGTCGAGCTTGGTGTCGAGTTCGTTCAGGGCAAGGCAAAGGGGCTTCGGCGGATGGGCAACCGAGTGACCCAGGTGGAGTTGGAAAGCGGCGAAGCGATTGCCGCCGACGCGGTCGTTTCAAACGCAGATCGTCTTCAGGTTCATCGCTGGCTAGGCCGTCCGGTCGATCTCGCACCGAGCCTGAGCTACTTCACCGTCCACTGGGGTCTGCAGGCTGAGCTCCAGGGTTTGAAACATCACACCTTGCTCATCCCAAAAGCCTTCGAAAAGGGGTTCGAGGGGCTCTATCGGCGTCGCGAGTTTCCCGACCCGCCGATCGTCTACCTCAACTCCACACCCGCGCCTCCGGGCAAGACCTGTCTTTTTGCCGTCGTGACCACCCCGGCTCAGGAGGCACATTTGGACTGGACACGTGACGCCCGGCGATATCGCGATTCAGTGGTTCAGGAGATCGCAAAGTTCGGCTGGGATATCGAGGCGGAAACGGTGGACTTCGAGCGGATTCAATCGCCCGACGTATTTGCGGTACGCGACGGCAACTATGGGGGAAGCCTTTACGGGCCGGATGAGGCCGCTCGACTCTTTGGCGGGCTATTCCCGTTGCGCTGCCGCGACGAGGAAATCAAGAACCTCTTCTACTGCGGCGGCTCGGTGCAACCCGGAGCGGGTTTGCCCATGGTGACGCTCAGCGGCAAGTTTGCCGCCGAGCTAGTTTAGTTAGGCCGTGGCGGACTGACGCCGCACGACGTGCCGGAGGCAGCCACCGCTGGCAATCAGCACACAGACCGCACCCACCATAATGGCGCCCAAAGGCGGGCCGTCTGTTTGCCGCGCCGGCGGGGTTTCCGGAACGCTCGCGATGGCCCCACTGGCCGCGATGGACTGGGGAAGGGTCATTGAGATTGCGGCTCGCGATCCTTCCTTTTGCAGGCTCTCTTTCAGGGCATCATTCTGCTGAATAAACTTCGAATGACCCGCAACCGTGAGGGCATGAAAATCAAAAGTCTGGGCGTTGCCGAACGCGCAGCCCACAATGGCCACGACCCCGACGAGAAACGTCCTCATATCTATCACTATTCCATATCCGACCCGAAACGCCGAGACTTTAGTTCCTGAAATTTGTCTCACGGGGTAACCTCTCTCCTTGGAATGAAGGTCCTCGTTATCGGCTCCGGGCCCATCGTCATCGGCCAGGCAGCAGAGTTCGACTACGCGGGGACACAGGCTTGCAAATCGCTTCGGGAAGAGGGCCATTCGGTGGTTCTCGTCAACTCCAACCCGGCGACCATCATGACCGACCCCGGGGTTGCAGATGCGCTCTACATCGAGCCATTGAATGTCGACTTCCTCGAGCGAGTGATCGCCCGCGAACGTCCGGAAGCGCTGCTGCCCACCCTTGGCGGCCAAACGGGCCTCAATCTGGCCACTCAGCTCGACGACGCGGGAATCCTTGAGAAGTACAACATCAAGGTCCTGGGAACGCCCCTCAGCGCGATTAAGAAGGCAGAGGACCGCGAGAGCTTCCGGTCGCTGATGCGAGAGATCAAAGAGCCGGTACCGGAGAGCTGGATCGTGGAGAGCGAGGACGATCTCAAAGGGATTCTGGACGTCGTTCCTTACCCTTGCATCATTCGCCCCGCCTACACGTTGGGCGGCACCGGCGGAGGCATTGCGAATACGCGGGAAGAGCTTTGGGAAACGGGCCGGAAGGGGCTCAAGCTTTCGTTGAGGTCTCAGCTCATGGTCGAACGATCGCTCCTCGGCTGGAAAGAGATCGAGTACGAGGTCATGCGAGACGCGATGGGCAACACCATCACCGTCTGCAACATGGAGAATCTCGACCCGATGGGTGTCCATACGGGTGACTCCATCGTCGTCGCGCCTTCCCAGACCCTTTCGGACGTCGAATACCACATGATGCGCACCGCTTCGTTGAAGATCATCAACGCGCTGGGCATCGAGGGCGGCTGCAACGTCCAGATGGCGCTGAACCCGGACGGTTTCGACTACTACATCATCGAGGTTAACCCACGCGTTTCCCGGTCGTCCGCTTTGGCTTCCAAGGCCACCGGGTATCCGATCGCTCGAGTAGCGGCGAAGATCGCGGTAGGGCGAACGCTGGACGAGATAGAGAACCAGGTTACAGGCACGACCAAAGCCTGCTTTGAGCCGGCGCTCGACTACTGCGTGGTAAAGATCCCGCGGTGGCCGTTCGATAAATTTGCCACCGGCGACCGCTCGCTCTTCACCCAGATGAAAGCCACGGGCGAAGTCATGGCGATCGACCGATCCTTCGAGGCGGCCTTTATGAAGGCGATTCGTGGGCTGGAGATCAAGCAGAAGGATCTTCGACACGTGAAGATGCAGGCGCTTGACGACGATGCCCTGCGCTCCGCTATCGGCAAGCCAACGGATGAGCGGCTCTGGGCGCTGGCAGACGGCCTACGCCGAGGATGGGGTGTCGATGAAGTGAATCGCATTTCCCATGTCGACCGATGGTTCCTGCGGAAGATTCAGACATTGATCGACATGGAGAAGCGTCTATCCGCCGCCGCGGGTCAAAGCGAGGGGTTGAGCGAGCTCGTCGGGGAGGCGTTCCTCCTCGGCTTCCCTTCCCCGACCCTTCGGGACATCCTCGGTCCGGCGGCCGAGGCGGAAATCGAGCGTCAGAAGGTGATGCCGGTGTTCAAGATGGTCGACACCTGCGCGGGCGAGTTCGAGAGCGGGACGCCGTACTACTACGGGACGTTCGAGCAGGAAGACGACGCGGTCACGATCTAGGTCAGCGCTTCGCAGAACCGAGGGCTCTCCTCGCAGTGTCCGGTGACTTCGGCCTGGATGGTCGCGTGTGCGATGCCGAAGTCATGGGCGAGGAGTTCGTTGAGCCGCCCGATGGCGACGCTGACATCTTCGATCGAGCTGCCTTCGGGTAGCTCGACGTGGCAGGAGAGGTAGTTCATGCCGTCCGAAACCGTCCACACGTGAACGTCATGAACGGCTCCCACCGAGGGGACGGTCTCCATCGCCTCGACCATGCGCTGGAAGTCGAGGCCTCGCGGGGCGGCTTCCAGGAGAATCGCACCCGATTCACGAACAATGCCCCAGGCCGTGTAGAGGATAAAAGCTCCGATGAGTGCGGACGCGAGGGGGTCGGCGTAGACCCAGCCGGTGGCCTTCACGACGAATCCGGCGGCCACGACGGCGGCTGCGGAAAGCGCGTCGCCCGCCATGTGGATGTAGGCGGCGCGCATGTTGAGGCTATCCTTCGCTCCGCCGGCGAGCAAGGTGGCGATCACCGTGTTCATCAGGACGGAAACGGCGGCTACCCAGATCATCAGGGTGCCGACGACCTGTTCTGGCTTTATGAATAGCTCAATCGCCTCGACAAGAATCACCACTCCAATCACGATGAGGCTCACCGCGTTGAAAAGAGCGGTCAGGATGGCGACGCGGTGATAGCCGTAAGTGTTCTTGGCGTTAGCCGGCTTTTTGGCGACCCAGATGGCGTAAGCGGCGAGGCCAAGGGCCAAAGCATCGCTGGCGTTGTGGCCGGCGTCCGAGACTAGGGCGAGCGAGTTGGCAAAGTAACCGGCGACGGCCTCGCCAATCACAAAGAGCAACGTGATCGCCAAGGAGAGAATGAGCTTAGGCCCATGGGTAGCCCCGTGGACGTGCATCCCGCCCGGGTGGTGGTGGTCCGAGCAGGAGTGAGAATGGCTCATGGTGATGGTTAGAGGGTATCTGACGGTCTCGAGCAGAAACAATTCCCCTACCCCCTAGCCGTTCCATACGCCCTGCTCGAACCAAAAAGTAGCGGCGACGCCCCCGTCGCCGAACTCAGCCTTTCAGACGCTAACAACCACCGCCGGCGATGAGGGCTTCGCCGCTACTTGAGCGAAACCAGCGTTCCCTCGATCGTCAGCGCCCGACCGCCGATCTTGGTGTCTTTGCCGTCCAACGGGTTGCCGTGAGCGTTGCGGGCGGTTGACGAGCTTTCGAAAATCAGGATCGTGCCTTTCTTCAGGTCGTCCCGGTACTTGCCGCTTGCGGCGTCGTTCATCGCATAGCCGTAAGCGTCCGCCTGGCCGGCGAGATCGGGGCGGACCAACTTCTTGTCCGCCTCTTTCTTCGGCAGATCGTTTAGGATCAGTCGCGGCGCGATCTGGTCCATCCACTTGGCGGCATCGGGATATTGGCCTTCGCTGTCGTGATACAGCTTGAGGGCGGTCGAGAGCGCCTTAAGATTGTCGTCGGAGTTTTTGGCGTCGTAGGTCCCGTCGTGGTGAGGAGCCATCGCCGCTTGGACCGCGCCGGAGCCCCAAACGTCTCGTATGCCCTTGCCGAACGGGGTCGTGAAGAGTACGACCAAAGAGACGCCGGCGAGAACCACCACGCCCGTGAGGATTTTCCGGCCCAGTTTCGCCATCTCCCTTATTGTAGACTTCCCTTCTCCCACTCCCATGACGCCTCCGACCAAGGTCCCCCTCTGCCTCCTCCCAACCCCACTCCATGTTCTGCCTCGGCTGTCAACGGAGTTAGGGGTGGATCTCTGGATCAAACGCGACGACCTGACTGGGTTTGCGATGGGCGGCAACAAGGGGCGAAAGCTTGAATACCTGATCGCGGCGGCGATTTCTGAGGGGGCGGAGGTGGTGGTGACCTGCGGGGCGGCCCAGTCCAACTTCGTTCGTCAACTTGGCGCCGCGTGTGCGATGCATGGCCTTCGGTGCGTGGCGGCAATCATGGACCTTCCCTATGAGGACGAGCCCGCGCCAGGGCTACGACATGGGGCGGGCGGCAACGTGCTGCTGGACGAGATCCTTGGGATCGAATTGCACCGGTTTGCGGACGGACCGTGGGAGACGTTGTACGATCACGCCGAAGCGCTTGCCGTGGCGTTAGAAGGGGACAGGAAGCGGGTCTACCGGATCCCGATCGGCGGCTCTTCGCCTTTGGGGGCGCTGGCCTTCTACGAGGCGGCACGGGAGGTTGGCGAGGGGTTCGACTGGATCGTGACCGCTTCCTCGAGCGGGTCAACACACACCGGGCTGGCTTACGCTTTTCATGGCTCTGAGACCAAGGTTCTCGGGATCGCCTCCGATCCCGAGCCGGAGATCGCTGAGGACTTTGCGGAATTGGGGGTGAAGCTTGCGGATCTCCTCGACCTTCCCTTTCGACTAGCCGCCGCCGAATACCGGATGAACTTCGATTTCGTGGGTCCCGGGTACGGCATTCCCAGTGGGGAGAGTGATGCGGCAATCGCTAAATTGGCCAAGAAGGAAGGGATCTTTCTCGATCCGATCTACTCGGGCAAGGCGTTTGCCGCGCTTCTGGATGCGGTTTCCAAAGGCGAAATCGGCGGGCGAATTCTCTTTTGGCACACGGGCGGGGTTCCGGCTCTCTTCGCTCATCCGTCGTAAGTCCCGGCCCTCTTGGAAGTTCCTGTACAGTAGGGGCGTGAGGCGTATCCCTCTCGTTGTTCTATTCGGCGCCACCGCTGCCGCAGCCCTGGCCCAGACCTATCCTCCCCACCCCGAAGGAAGCGCGGTATACGACAGCGCCGGCCTTCTTTCCCCGTCCGATGAGCGGCAGATCTCCAGCCTCTCGCAGAAGTTCCTGCAGGATACGGGGGCGCCGATTGTGGTTGCCACGTTTCCATCCCTTCGGCAGGTCGGGGCTCAGGGCATCGGGATCGAGCGCTACAGCACCGAGCTGTTCAACCGCTGGCGGATCGGGCGGAGCGACGCCAACGGTGGCATCCTTCTCGTCGTGGCGCGGGACGACCACAAGGTTCGGATCGAACTTGGAAAGGACTGGCGGCACGACTATGATGCCCCTTCGCGCAAGATCAACCAGACGGTGATTCTTCCTGCATTTAGGCGCGGGGATTTCTCGGGAGGCATCCTGGCAGGCGCTCAGGCGTTGGCTGGCATGGCAAACAAGCCGGCCGAATCTTCTGTGCCCGTTGGGGCTATGGATGACTCCAGCGATGGCGGACCGGAATCGCTGCCGCCGTCCTTTTTGTTCCTGGGCGGCTTCTGCTGTTGCTTCGCCCCCGTCCTCGGGATCATCGCCCTCGCTTCTAGGCGCCGCCAGCGCCCGATCTACCAGCGCGGATATCCGAATCAGACGGTGATCTACGACGACCCGACGGACGATACGTCATTCCTGACCGGCATGGTGGTGGGCGAAATCATGTCATCGCCTCCGGTCGACCCCCAACCGTATATCGATCCGACACCATACGATTCGGGGAGCACGTTTGACTCCGGCAGCTTCGATTCCGGCGGCGGGTTCGATAGCGGCGACAGCGGGGGTGGCGGCGACACCGGGTCTTGGTAGGACAGGAACCGCTACGCGCTTGGGGCACGCGGTTCTGCTCGCGGCAATCGCTGTCCGAATAACGCCAGATCCAACCGCGCCAGGCTCGTCAGCCAGCCGAAGCCGTAAGCCACTGCGGTCACGATGATCGCGGTCCAGAGGGCGGGGATTGGGAGGTAACCCAGGAAGTGAGAGATGCGTGGGCCGCCGAGTAGCTTTAGGATGGGCGGGTGAACCAGGTAGATCGCCAGGGAGTAGCGGCCGAGGGCGGCCAGCAGCGGGCCGAGGCGGGTGGCCGCGAGCGGGAAAGCGGCGCCTAGAAGCGCGAGCGAGGCGGCTATGCGGAAGGCGATGGCTAGGCTATTGTAGCTAAGGCTCTCGATGGGCAGTCCCATCTCCTGGCGAACCCCCAGGACGGTGAAGCCAATGCCCGTTAGGACCCCGACGGCGGTCATGGCTGGCCACCATCGCTTCCAGGCCTCCGTCCAGGCATCGCGGTTCAAACCGATCCAAGCGCCGATCAGGAGGGCGGGAACGTACCAGGTGATCAGACTTCCCGGGGCCTTCACGTTGAACATGGGTACCCGGTTGAGCATGAAAGCGCCGAACTGAAGGACGGCGGAGACTATGACGATTGCCCCAAACCCGATCTTTCTCCCCTTCATCGCCGCAACGACGAGGGGAAGGGCGATCGAGAGTTGGATCAGGATCACCATGAAGTACAGGTGATACTCCGCCTTGCCGGTGAGAAGCTCGGTCAACAGCTTCCCGGGATTGTCGAAGGTGTGATGATTCGTCCGCCAGCGAAGAAGCCAGTAGATCACGCTCCACGCGACGTAGGGCCAGACGGTTCGCGAGGTCCGCCGCCAGACGAACCGGCCGACGTCCGGTGACTTCAGGAGGCTGCCAGTGAGCAGCATCGCCGATAGCAGAAGGAAAAGCGGAATCGCGAAGTTTGTGAACTGCGCGGTCGCGCGCATCGCGATCCAGGCCCAGTCGCCTTTTTGGGCGTAAAGCTTGGAGCTCTGCCCAAGGGTATGGTGCAGCACTACTTCGAGAATGCCGATGCCTTTCACCGCATCGATCGCAAGGTTACGATCGGGTTTCGGAGGAGGAACATCGGCCATAGACGCCGAAGGTGTACCTTACAGCGAGCTTACAATGGCTAACGGGGCCACCGTTAGCCATTGTCGGCAATCGCTAGCTCCCTAAAGGCGGCGTGGTGCCCGGCTTCTTGCCGGCTTCCAGCTTGTCCCGCATCTCTTTCATCTTCTCGCGGCGGAGCTTCTGGAATTCGCGCATCTGATCCTTGGTGAGCGTCTGCTTCATGAACTGCTCGTTTTCTTTGCGCAGTGTCTTGAGCTTCTCCTTCAGCTCTTCGGAAGGAGGAGTGCCCTTGGCGCCTTTCGCGCCTTTGCGGAGCTCTTTAAGCTTCGTCTCCATCTCTTCGCGGTGGGCTTTGAGCTTCGCCTTCTGGTCGTCGGTGAGGTTAAGCTTCGCGAGGATCTCCTCGTTCATCTTGGCCATCGCTTCGCGGCCCTGTTTGCCCGCCTTACCAATCGCCGGATCCTGGGGCACGCCACCGGCCGGGCCCGCCGCTTGAGCCATTGCCGAACCCGCCAATCCGAGGGCGGAAGCAATCAAAGTGAACAGAAAGATTTTCTTCATGGTCGTTCTCTCGTCGCCCTCTATCAGGAGCGCCGGTTAATGGGTCGAACGACCGGTGGGGCCGAATGTTCAGTAAGACTTAAAATATTGGTAGGTTTTATCGACTCAAACTATCGATGAG
>FTBF01000033.1_pt1 | contig 25862 bp, 24 predicted proteins | sample 1639301 | NCBI WGS metagenome assembly FTBF01 (sample SAMEA3914864, study PRJEB12502) | metagenome | biome: forest; material: soil | place: USA | collected 2012-03-12 | depth 0.3 m
CCCCTCTCCCCCGGAGAGGAGAGGGGGGTTCTGAGGTTCATGCCCTTGTGAACTTCAGGGTGAGCAGGTTGCCGACGGAGCCGCCGGGGTTGGCGGATTTCATGAGGACTTTCAGACGGTGTTTGCCCGCCTTCAGGCCGGCCGATCCGGCGGGTAGGGGGCGCCAGTTGGTCCAGCCGCCGGTGCTGGGGACGGCAACGGTGTCCACGACTCCGCCATCGATGGAGATCTCGACCGTGCCGCCTAGCGGTTCGCTGGCAGCGGTGAGCTCCAGTTTGTAGTTTCCGGTTTCGGCGACGTCGAGGTCATAAGTGAGCCATTCGCCCGCTCGGGTCCAACCGATGGAGTTGGGGGTGCCGGCGACGCCGGAGGCACCGACGTCCACTCCGTCGGTTCGGTAGGCGCCGCCCTCGTTGACGCCGTCCGAATCGTGGAACCCGACGCCTTCTCCGGGGAGATAGTCAGCGAGGATGACGGTGCCAGGAATCTTAGCCGGGCCTTTATCCTTGTAGGTCATCGACTTGGCTCGCCGATCCGCATGGCTCTTCGCCAGAGCGGCTTCGTCCACCACAAGGTTGGCGTCTTTGTAGGCCTTCACATAGTCGACCACAAGGCGTTGAGGGAAGACAGTGGTTTCGTCCGGATAGCCGGGCCAACCGCCGCCGACGGCGAGGTTCAGGATGATGAACTGGGGCTTCTCAAACGGCCACTCCTTGTTGCCGACATCGTTTGCTTCGACGGTGTGGAAGGGCTTACCGTCGAAGGTCCAGACGATCTTTTCGGGGGACCATTCGACGGCGTAGTTATGGAATTTCTCGCTAAGGTCGGGGCTTTCGGTCTTGCCCTGGATGCCCGCGCCCCCGGAGTAGCCGGGGCCATGAAGGGTGCCGTAGACGGTGGTGGGCGTACGGCCGATGAACTCGAGAATGTCGACCTCTCCGCAACGGGGCCAGCCGGTCTTATCGATGTCGGCACCCAGCATCCAGAAAGCGGGCCAAATACCCTTGCCCTGCGGAAGCTTCATGCGGGCTTCGATTTTGCCGTAGCGCTGCTCGAACATGCCTTTGGTCTTGAGGCGGGCGGAACTATAGTCACGAGCGATGCCGTCGGAGCCTTTGGTCGGCTCTTTGCGGGCTTCGATGATGAGATGGCCGTCGCCATCTAAGAATGCGTTGGTCGCGCCAGCCGTGTAGCTCTCTAACTCGTTGTTCCCAAACCCTCCGCCACCCAGATCGCGGTTCCAAACTTTCGCATCGGGCGCCTGGCCTTTGGGGCCGTCAAAGGACTGATCGAAGGTTAGCTCCCACTTCGGAGCCGCTAGAAGAGTAAGCAGCAGCAATGCGCTCGACATGGGGATAGTTTACGCCGTTTCGGGGTTTTAAATAAACGTTTTTTTAACCTAAGATTTGGTTTCTGATTCGGGGTCGAATTCGAAGCGCGGCGCACCCGTAATGGCGTTTCTGTGCCATAAGCGGAAGGCCCTGGTGTGCCAAGCCGGTAAACTCTTGGCCGGTTAGGCCCCCATAGCTCAGTGGATAGAGCGTCCGCCTTCTAAGCGGCAGGTCGTGAGTTCGAGTCTCGCTGGGGGCGCCATTTTTGCTAATCGCCACTGAGTCGGGTTTTTCCTCATTCGGAAGCAAAGCCTTTGAGGACTTCGATCTCAGCTTCGGAGAAGAACTCCCTGATCAGAGAAAGGCCGAAAATTCCAGGGGTGCCCATTTCTTCGCGGGACCGCTCAATGAATTTGCGACGTTGTTCGTTTACTTCGTCAGGAAACAGATCTGACCACCGCTCAAGATCTTTTGGTCCGTGACGCAAGATCACGAGATCTGGATGGTTGGGGAGGAGAACTTTGTCCAGGTCGATGTTTAGGAATCGGCAACCCTGGATCTCAGCTTTCCGTAGGTCGCACCCCATCATGTAATTCGGAGGGACCTTGGAAGATAGAGGGTATTGACCTCTGAAAATCGTGTCGTCCAGCGAGCCTTCGAAGACGCAGTTTCTGAAAATGGCTCCGAAGAAGTCCGTACTCGCATAGCGGCAATGAAGGAATCGGCAATCCCGATATATCTCCGAAGAGTGCGCCGCGCCTCTTAGATCGCAGTGTGAGAATTCGATGCTGATAAATTGGTTTCTCGAAACCTTATCGTGGTCGGTACCGCCGAAGGCGGCCGCGCGTAAATCGCAGTCGACGAATCGACAATCTCCGACCTGCGTGGACCAAAATCTTAGGTTGCGCAGTTTGCAATTTTCGAAGACGCAGTCCGTAATATCCGAGGAAAAAATACAAAGATCGTACAGATCGCAGTTTCGGAAATGAAGGTTCTGCCAATGAATATTCCGGGCCGTTGGAAAACCCGTAGTTTGTTCAACGTTGAAGCGGCCAACCGCAGACCGGTCAAGAATTTTGGTTCGAGGAGTCTCGATTTTTTCCACGAGCAACCGCCCGTCGATCGCGGGCAGGCCGAGGCCATTTAGGCCTCGGCCGACCACCAATCTTTCGTAGATATCCCCTGACGTCGATTTACTATGCATCCGTATCCAGGTCGCTTCTTAGTCGAAGATCGTCGTCGGCTCCGGTTTACCTTCGCCGATGGTGAAGCGGTCGAAGACGATGCCGGGGTCGACCATCCATAGGTGGAGGGTGTGGGAGCCTTTTGCGAGCAGGCGGTGGTCGGTTCGGCCGGTGGCTTGGGCGCGGAGGACTCGGTCGGCCCAGTTGGGGGCGTATTCCTTGGTGGCGAGGTCGACAATTTGCGGGGCTTCTTCGTCGATGGCGACGGCGTAACGGAGGCCGCGTTTGGCGTCCGTGGGGAAGGTGGGGAGGCACTCGGCAAGGAGCTGGACGGGGCCGGCGTAGTCGAGGGTGAAGTCGTACTCCAGAGAGGGGGACTGGGTCTTAAGGTCGTTGGGATCGATGCCCGGGGCGGTTGTAGGGAAGACGGCCATGGCGTCTCCACGGTGGCCGAGGTCGGCGATGGGGAGCCAGGAGGCGCCGCCACGGGGGATGTTCCGGGTGGGGGGCGAGGCGGGGATGGAGACTCGTGCGCCCTTCTCAGGGAGGGTGATCTTGGGGAGGGGAGAGGTGAGGTCGGGGGGGCCGTATTCGGCGTGGCCACGGGGCTTATCGGACATCATCCAACGCCACTTGCCGCCCGCGAGGGTCTCGTTGTAGTAGCGGGTCTCGTCGAGAATGGTTTGATAGGCCTTGGTCGCCCGCTCGGCGGCCTGATCGGCCTCGGCGGTTTTGCCGGCGGCTTTGTAAAGGCGGCAGATCCGGCCGTTTTCGACCTTGACGTTCATGGCGGCGGCGCAACGGACGGGGTAGACGATGAGTTCGTAGGCGGCGTCCCGGAAGGCGGGAGGCAGGGAGTCGTAGAGGCGGTTCGTTCTGGTGACGAGATCGGCGTACCGTTTGAGTCGTCCGTCGGCCTCGCCGGGCCAGCGGGGCAAGAACATGGTTTTGTAGGAGAACTCGGGTTTGGCGTCGAAGCCGAGGTGGTAGTACTCGGCGAGGATCGCGGCCGCTTCGTCCGCGAAGGAGGGGCCGAAGGTGCGGGTGGCCCACGCTTGGAGGAAACGCGGTTGGGCGTCTCGGTCGAAAGATTCGGGGTTCCAGGCGAGGCGGAGGAAGAAGTCGATATCGATTTCGGCGGGTTTGAGATCGCCCACGTTCAGGACCCAGACGCTCCTGACGCCGTTGTCGTAGGCCTTGCGCATCTCTTCCCAGATGAGGGCAGGCGGGGTGGTGCAGAGCCAGAGGTAATCGTTGGGCTCGCCCCAGTAGGAGGCATGGTAGTAAATGCCGGAGCCGCCGGAACGAGTCTTTTCTGGGTCGCTGGGATAGTGTCGGACGTAGCCGTAATTGTCGTCCGGCCAGACGAGGGTGACGTCTTCCGGCACTCGGAGGCCTGCTTCATAGAGGGGCAGAACTTCCTTGTAGGGGACGAAGATCTGGGAGACCTTGGACGGATCGGGATTGACGTAATGGGCAAGCATCGCGCGCTGATCTTCGAAGATGGTTTCGAGCCGCGCGACCTTCTCTTGCGTGGTGCCGCCGCCCTGCATGCCCGAGTCGTGGATGCCGCGCATGCCGACGGTGTAGACATTTTCGAACTTGCCGTTCTCGGCGACGCGCTCTTCCCAGTACTTGGCCACCCCGGCGCGGTTTTTGGAATAGTCGAAGGGGCCACGCTTCTTCTCGTCCCACTCGGTGACGTTGTTCCGCAGCATCGGTTCGGCGTGGGAGGAGCCCATCACGATGCCGTAGTCGTCGGCGACGAATTTGTTCTGAGGATAGAGGTTGAAGGCCTTGGTCGAGGGGTGCATCGCGGGCCAGATGTAGTTGGCCTTGAGGCGGAGCAGAAGTTCGAACACCTTGGCGTAGGTTTTGGGGCCGATGTCTTTGGTTTCGGGCTCTAGGGTCTTCGCGGCCCAAGGCTGCATGCCCCAGTCTTCGTCGTTGATAAAAATGCCCCGGTACTTGACGGCAGGGGCATCGACGATGGGCTTCGGCAAACCGATGTAGATGGCCTTTTTGGTGGCGGCGGGCACGTCGGCCCACCAGTTCCAAGGGGAAATGCCAATGGCTTCGGAGAGGCTGAGGAGGCCGTAGGCGCTGCCTCGGCGGTCTGCGCCGGCAACGACGAGGGCATCTTTCAGACCGGTTTGCGTGTCGGTCACGCGTGCGATGATGTAGGCCTCCCAACGGCCTTGAACGTTTTTCACGTCGAGCTTTCCTCTTTTGACGAGGCTATCGAGAAGGGGGGAGGCACCGAGGGTACCGACGACGACGGCGGCTTCCGCCGCGGGTTTGGTGGGGCCGGTGACTTTTTGGATGTCGTCTTGGAGCAGTTGCGCGGCGATGCGGACGACTTTCGCCGGGTTGCCGTCGACGCGGATGACAGCAGCCCGGCCGTTAGCGACGAGGGGGAAGCTGCCGCTCTGAGGGGTCTCGCTAACGGTTTGAGCGTTGGCGGTTACCACCACAATGGCGAGGGCGGCCGGGAGGAGGGAGCGGAGCATTGAGTGGACTTTGACAGCTTTTGGGGGTTGAATGACGGGCTGTCGCTGGTTCGGAAGCGAACGCGCTACTTCAATCCGGGGCTACTTTTCGAAGCGGTGCTTTGAGCTCGTATCTCGAGAATCTCGGGCGTATGATCTTCGACCCAGTCGGTCAGCGACTTCACATGGAGCGCCACTTCCCCGCCCAACGGGGTTAGGCTGTACTCGACTTTTGGCGGGATCGTCGGATGAACCTTCCTCGATATGAGGCCGTCGGCTTCGAGTGCCTGAAGGGATTGGGCCAGCATTTTTTCGCTGACTCCTCCAATCGCCCGAGCCAGTTCACTGAAACGGAGAGTGCCTTCCAGCAGAAGGAGGAGCACCAGGGAGCCCCAGCGTGACGTTACATGCCCGAGAACGGAACGGGACGGGCAATCGAAGGCGCGGAGATTGCCTTTGACTTTCTTCTGAATGCTCGCGATAACTTTCGACCCCACGCCAGTAGCTTACCAAAAGGTACGTACTTCCAAAAAGTAAGCTTGTTCGGATAGGCTCTTTTCAAACGTAACCAAGAGCGGTTGCGAACCTGCATCGGGAAAAAGACATGGAAACTACACGCGCAACATCAGCCCTGACTTGGAAGCATTACCCCGCCGGGCCAAACGGGTTCTTCCGTGCTCCGGTTCTCGTCTCCGGCCCGACCGAGGTCGTGTTAATCGATGGAGGGTTCACCCTTTCGGATGGTCGTGCGCTGGTCGAAGCGATCCGCGAGGGTGGCAAACGACTGTCCTACGTTTACGTTAGCCAGAGCGACCCCGACTACTATTTTGGCCTTGGTCCGATCAAAGAGGCGTTTCCGGACGCACGGATCGTCGCGGCAACGGATACCGTTGCCGCGATCCGGGCGAGCGTCGAGAAAAAGATCGCCGTCTGGGGACCGCAACTGAAGGAAAACGGGCCGCAGACGCTCGCCGAAGTCGTTATCCCAGAGGCCTTCGACGATCGGACGTTTACGGTTGACGGCGAAACAATCGAGATCATCGAAGCGGAAGGGCTTGCCAATCGCCGCTACCTCAGGGTGCCCACACTTCAGGCCATTTTCGGGGGCGTTCTCATCTTCAACGGCGTTCATGTCTGGACGGCCGATACGTCCACTCCGGAGCTGCGCGTCGCTTGGACGGCCAACCTTCACCGGATCATTGCCCTTGAACCGGCTGTGGTGGTGCCGGGCCATCTGGCATTGGATACTCCAACCGATCTTTCGGGCATCGAGCACACGAAAGCTTATCTTGCCGCTTTCGAGGAGGAGTTGGTCCGGGCAGAGAATTCAAGCGAGCTGATCGCGGCGATGAAAGCGCGTTTTCCCGGTCTCGGGATGGACGTGGCGCTCGAAATCGGGGCCAAGGTAGCGATGGGCGAGATGAAGTGGGGTTAACGCTAGGCTGCCGATGAAGGGGTCCGGCAGAAACCGGTACGAGGCCGAAGGGCGGGACGGGAAAGATCTCCAAGGTTACTTGGAGATCTTTGACCAAGCCTATGAAGGCGTGGAAGACGCAGAAAAGTAGAAGTCATCGGCAACAGACGCCGCCGCCAACGCCGAACCCGACGGCGTGGTTTGGGTCAACCAAATCTGCGATATGGTGCCCACCGTTGGGGAATTGATGACCGGTGTGACCGTTTTGTAGGTTATCAACCCACTCGAATCGACGGAATCGAATTGCCAAGTGGCATTAAAGTGGAAGGATAGCTGCTTATCTCCGTTGGCGCTGGCAGAATCCGGGGCAAGTACCCCTGACACCTGAGCGTTCACTCCGCTCCCATCCGCAAAACTCACTAGGCTGGACGCGAGAATAACTTTGACCCCGTTGATGCTGAAAAGCACTCCTTTCTGCGAGCCTAGAGAAAAGTAGTTATTGTGATGGTGATAGACCACAGGAGGAGGCGCTTCGCCGGTGACGTCCTGCTTCCATTTGATTAGAAACGAGGAACTCTGAAATACAGAAGTGTTTTCGGAGGTCATTCCAATGCCTGTCTGGCCAGAGGTACCGTTGCACTCCGCGACCATCGAAACGTTCGGACCCATACCAATGTTAGTGATCCCGCTGTAAACGCCAGTGGATCCCGAAACGTAGGTGGCGTGCCCAGTCGTGGACTGGGTATCGATCGCAACGTAGACGAAGGTCCCGGCGAAAGCGGTTCCCATGGAGCTAGCCAGCGTCAGTGATATGACAGAGCGAAGCGAAAACTTGTTTAAGCTCAACACTTAGAAATCATACGACAGATTCCAAAATACGTATATACAAACTCGAACACCTTAACGTGGTCAAAGCTGAAGGAAATATCGTGCGGTAAATCGATTCGCTTTCGCTAAACTGGCAACCTTAGAACGAGGACCGAGTAAGGTTCGGCGACGACGATGTGGAGGGCTAGGCTGCCGATGAAGATTCGTTCGATGACGCCGTGGCCGCGGGCACCGAGGATCAGGAGATCGGCGGAGCGCTCTTCCATTTGGTTGCGGAGCGACTCGGCCGGGTGGCCTTCATCGATGCGAAATTCGGCGGCGACACCTTTGGCGGCGAGTTGGGCCACCATCTCCGCGCCGTGGGCACGCATTCGGTCTTCGGCTTCGGAGAGGGAGTAGGGTGTCCGGTCGTCGTAGCCGACCTCGGCGCCGAAGCTGGAATCGATGCTGGATTCTGTAGCGGTGACGATGGTCACGTGCTCCAGCCCCTTCGGATCCATGTCGAGCAGCCGGGCGAAGCAGCGATTCGCGTATTCCGAATGGTCGGTGGCAAAGACGGCGCGGACGGGGCCTTCGGTCTTTATAGGACCTCGAGCGATGAGAAAGGACTGATGCGCACCGATCGCGAGGGCGCGGCCGACGCTGCCGAGGAAGAAACACTCGAGCGGGCCTTGTCTTCGCGAGCCGATGGCAACAAGGTCGGCTCGCTCGTCGTCAGCGAGATTCAGTAGGGAGTCGGAGGAGTTTCCTAGGGCATAGACTGTCTTTGGCGACTCCCCGAGACCGGCCGCCTCGGCGGCTTTCGACGAAGCTTCCAGCAGGCTCTCTCCGACGGTTTTAAGAGATTCCTGGACTTCTACCGAATCGGAAAAGTCATAGACGATCGGGCCAGGACCGCCGAGCGGGGTCATGACCGAGTCGAAGTGGGCAAGGGTCGCTCGATTTCCGGCGAACTTTAGTCTTCTCAAGAGGTCGATGGCCGGTCGGTAGAGGCCATCGGCATCCACTCCGATCAGCGTGCGCATCGTGGGCGGAGTTTCGGGAATCAAGCTCATACCCATAGCTTCCCTCCAGCACCTTGGTTCCGACAAGCCGAGCGTTTGGCGTCATCAGAACCTATGACCCCCAAGAGGGCTCCTGGATTAGTCTACGTAGGCCGCAGCGGTGGAGACGGCTCGCCCTCGCTCACCGAGCTGTTTCCGTCCCCGGCTCGTCAGCGTAAAGCCGGTCGATTCGTGGGTCGTCCGGTCCAGCGGCGAGCGGGCACCTGGACGTAAGAGGCCTTCAAGGCAGAGTTCCCACGCCGCATCGGAGAAGATCGGGCCGAGTTCTTCGAGGCTAAGAGAACCGGTCTCGTCCTCGTCGGGCCGTAAGCCCCGGTTCTTCAAAGGGAAAAGCAGTCCGGCGAGATCAAGGTCGAACGGATAGCCTCCTCTTACAAGCTCTTCATGATTCCCTTGAGCGAGCGCGCTCACCAGAAGCGCTTTGGCGTCTTCGACGCTACGAACTCGGGAAATCCGAGCTTGGAAGGGGTTCATAGACATTTGCAGAGATCTCATTGCCGGCCGCTACCGGACCTTTCTTGTACGCCGTCCGGATACGAAATAAGCGTCAACTGTTTCGCGTCATTCGGGGGAATGACGGCAATCCGACGACTTGACTTCCGTGCCGATCGGTGCAGGGAGGTTTTTTCGTTAAAAGTTAGCTCTTCACGGTAGAGGCCGATATTTGCTGATCACGAAGGGGGCTTTCTGGTCAAGGGACATTTTGGGGTCGTGGCAGAACTCCCAGATCTGGCCGGACGCCTGGAGGGTCATGACGCAATTTCGGCCACTCTCGCACTCTCCCGATTTGAAGTGATCGAGGTTGAGCCAAGTGGAGGCGTCGACGTTCCAGTGGTTGGTCACCGGCTCCGCCCAGTATCGTTCAAAGGTTGGGAGAGGCATGATTTTAGGCCAGCGAAGCCGAATGGGGGACCGCGTAGAACTCTCGGGCCTTGGCCAGAAGTTCGCCCTCGGAAAGGTGAGTCTCGTCTACGGCCTCAACGCCGATGATTCGATCAAAAATGTCGCGGTGCTCCTTGTGGAGTTCGTCGACCAGTTCGCTCATCGCACTTCCACCGCCGGAGCCCGTACCGAACAGGAGGATCTTGCCCGCGCCGGCCAAGCTCTTGGCGACGGCTTCGAAGTAGCTCTTCGGGACCGGGTGGTGCTGGCCTTCGGAGCTGTCGTGGACGTTGTGGAAGTGCTTTCCGAAGCCGTGAGGATCGTGAGGGACGATCTTTTCGGGCACCGATCCGCGGAGTTCCGAGCGGAAAATCCTGGCTTCGCGGTGGTCGATCACGACGAGGAGGTGGTCTCCGAGGGCGGACGAATCCGCAGTCTGGGTCGACTGAAGGAAGTGGCGAATCTTGATCAGAGTCGTCGCGTCCACGGCGGAGCCGTTGGGATGTAGGACAAGCGTCCCTTCGTTTCGAACGATCCGGCAATTTCCGTTGTGTTCTTCCGTAACCTCACCGAGGCTTTCCAGGAGCGAACGGATATCTCGCCATTCGATGTTGTGCGATAACGGATGGGCGAAGATCGATTCGTACGTGCGCTGGTGGGCAGCGCTTAGTTTTTCGTGCATGTTCCCTTGGGGTGCAGAGGCACTTCCCCACGATAAGACTGGCAATTTGGGTGCACGGTTCGAAAGAGACTTTTTCCCGTCCGTGGAACTCTGTCCTTTCTAACAACCTCATGATTCATTGAAACGGCAAGGGTTAATCGGCGTAGCCCTTAAAGACAGTGCCCTCGCCACCGAAGACATTGTTCGAATGACTTGGCTCGCCCCTGGGACGGGCTAAAAGGGCGCTGGCATGTTGACATCCGAAACTCCCTCGACTCTGTTACCGGTTGGAGACGGGAATTCCATCGAGGTGACAAAGATCGTCGTCGGGATCGATAACGTTCGCGCCTACCAGCCGATCGTCCCTTTGCTCGCGCGGCTCGAATTCTCAAACGCTCAGGCGACGCTGATCCACTCCGCGCCGAACCGGCTTCCCTTCGCGCCAACGCTCGGCAATGTCGAAGGCATCGAGGAGCGTTACGCGGAAGCAACTGGCAATCTTGGGCAAGCGGCGCTACTTGAGGCAGGGGAGCTCTTTTTAGCGAACAACATTCCGAACGAGATTCTCTTGACTCACGGTCACGCGGCGGAGCGACTGATCGAAGAGGCCGAGGCCCTTAACGCAGACCTTATTGCCGTCAACGGTATGCGGGTCGACCTCGTTGGCGCCAACGCCATCGGTTCGGTGAGCGCAGGTATCGCACTTGCCACAAAGCAGTCTGTCCTGATCTCGAAAGGGACTCGGGAGATCGGCAAGAGGTTCCGGGCCGTTTTTGCGACCGATCATTCGCCTTTCGCCGGCCGCTGCCTCGAACGTTTTCTTCAACTGGCTCCGGAAGGAATCGCCGAGATCATGGTCGTTAGCGCATGGGAGATCGAAGACGATGAGGCGGAGCATCTCGGCAAAACTCTTGCGATGGATCTCGCCGGCGTGGATCGTTGGATCGATGAATCGGTCGAACAGAATAATCAAAAGGTCTGTCGAGCCCTTGAGGCGGCAGGATATGTCGCTCGTTCAAAGGTATCGAAAGGCAAAGCGAAGGCGCTAATCGAAGAAACGATGGCCGACCTCGCGGCGGATCTCCTCATCGTCGGCGCTCAAGGCAGCGGGGCGATGTCGCGATCAATGATGGGATCGGTCTCCCTCCACCAGGTTGTTTCGGGCGCCTGTCCGGTTCTTATCCTTCGCCCACGTACGAGTTAGCGGAGCTTTCGCAACCACGGAAAATTGCCCCGGAAAAATGGGGGTGGTTAGGAGTTTTGATGGCCCAACATGTCTCTTGTTTTGAATCCAAACGCCTTAATCTTTCCTCGTAGCACCCCCATATCGTGTGTGCTACACTTCTCCCAAAGCAGAGGTCCGCTGTCGTGGCGGACTGAAAGATTGGGGAAAGTCCGGTGAAAATCCGGCGCTGTGCCGCAACGGTGATGGCTCCTTAGAGGAGTCCGAGTCCGAATGCCCGCTCTGCCGATATAGACGACGAACGCCTGCGTGCATGGGCGGTCGAAGTGGGCCGTGCAGCCCTCTTCGTCCCTCCCTGCTTCCCGGACGCTTTGCCGTCTTCGGGAGGAAGGTTGAGAAGAGCGTTTACATTAATCGAATTGTTGGTGGTGATCGCCATCATCGCGGTCCTGGCCGCCATTCTATTCCCCGTTTTTGCCCAGGCGAAGGCGGCGGCAAAGAAGACCCAGTGTCTTAACAACGTGCGGCAGCTTGGGCTGGCCTGGCTGCTTTATGCAGGGGACGCCGACGAGGCGTGCCTGCCGTCTTACTTCGAACACGGTTCCATCGCGTGGGACTACCGGTTCGATGGCAACCGGCCCGAACTCGGACTGATTGGCCCCTACACGAAGAGCGGGCAGCTTGGGAGTTGCCCCGCATTCTTCGGCTGGAAGCAGGATCGGCCTTTCACCGGCTACGCGTACAACGCCAGCTATGTGGGGGGCGACGAGGACGCAGGGACCCCGACGGCGGCGATGGGCCAGATCGAACTTCCGGCAGGCACGGCGATTTTTGCTGACTCCGGTTATGACCGGCCCGTGCAGGCCGACAACTTCCTAAGGGCGCCCAGCGACCCGCTCTACATGGCGGGCAAGGTCCATTTTCGACATTCCGAAGTGGCCGTCGTGGTCTACGGCGACGGGCATGCCCGCGGCATGAACCACCGGTTCCTGGCCGACCCCTTCTATCCCGAGCTCGGCGCGCTCTCCGCCGACGATTCCGCCTATTCCCTGACCGGCGGACCGACCACCGTTTTCTGACCGAACCGATTCCAAAGAAATGACAAAGCTCAGCGCTTCCGTTATCGTCATCGCCGCTCTCTCGGCCCGCGCCTCGGCCTTCAGCCCCTACGCCACGGAGGTCGTCTCTTCGACCGGGTTGGCAGGAACCGGGCTCTACAACGATCCACTTGCCGTGCTGGGCAAGCCTTCGACTTGGTTCAACAACCGAACGGTGGCGAACCCGGATTTCCGCCGGGTGAAGCTGATCGAGCCGGCGTTCAACCTTGGTTTGAACAATGAGAAGCTTCTCACGACGTTCAACCGAAACTCCACCAACCCCGCGCTGAACCAATCCGTAACGGTTAAGTTCGACCATAAGATCATGGACAACCCGTTGAACCCATACGGGCTGGACTTCAACGTGTTTGGTAACTCATTCTTCACCGCCAGCGGCGGTCAGTTCGTGAGCGACGCCACAAACCTGAACAACGCCACGATCTCGGGCGGCAGTTTCGACGAGCCGTTGAAGATCTCCGTCAGCCCGGACAATTTGAATTGGTACACCTACGACAGCGGCCCTTACGCGGACTCGCTGTGGCCGACGAACGCCTTCGGTTGGGACCGCGCAAACGCGACTTGGACGAATACGGAGATGGATTTCACCAAGCCGATGGATCCCTCACTGACTCGAGCGAGCATCGCGGGTAAATCGGCGGCGGACGTGCTGGATCTTTACAACGGCTCGGCCGGAGGCGTGGGATTCGATATTGGGCTTTCGGGCTTCTCTTATATTCAGTACATCCGGGTGACGGGAGTGACCGGGTTTAGCGGCGGCGAGATCGATGGATTTGCGGCGGTGACGCCCCTCTCCTCGTCGAGCCCAGTGCCGGAGCCGGCTTCCCTTGTTGGCTTGGGGCTGGGCGTGTTGGCTCTGGTTCGCCGTCGGAAGGGACGAGCGTGAAGGGACTTCTCGCACTGGCCGGACTTGCGCTGGCGGCGGTGTCTCATGCGCTCTCGTTTTCGGACATCACGAACTGGACGGGCACTGGCAGCAACGAGGCGGGTTTGGTGATCGATTGGAAGGATGGCGAATCACGGGCATGGGGTTACCGATGGGACGGATCGGCAACGGGCGAGGACATGCTGCGGGCGGTGCTGGCCTCGGATTCCCGCCTCTATATGAAGATCAGCACGCCGACTCCTTACGGGGTGGCGCTCTTCGGGTTGGGCTACGACGAGAATGGCGGCGGGCTTACGCTCTCAACCGGGGAGCCATTTGTGAATCGGACCATTGAGGTGGATGGGTACGACGATGCGGACGGCGCCGTGGCGACCGATCCGGCGGACCGGTACCGCGAGGGTTGGTACACAGGCTATTGGAGCTATTGGGTTGCCGAAGGCTCCTCGCCAGATTGGGGCTACTCGGGCTACGGGATGTCTGGTCGGGTTCTGCAGAACGAGTCTTGGGACGGCTGGAGTTACGACGACTTCACCGGTTCGGGTGGGGCGCCGAATGTGGCGACGGTGCCGGAGCCGGCCTCGTTGGCCGGATTGGGGCTCGGGTTGTTGGCGTTGGCTCGGCGGAAGCGGGCCTGAGCTTTGAGGCTGGGTGATTCGATCACCCAGCCCGGGAGGTTAGGGAGTCTTGTTGAACGGCGGGCGGATGGGGCGCTTGATGGGGGACTTGGCGAGTTGCTCTTTGATGAGAGCGATCGCTTTGTCGAGCTGCGGGTCCTTGCCCGCCATGACGGCGGCGGGGTCTTGATCGACTTCGATTTCCGGGGTGGCGCCGACGCCTTCGATGATCCACTTGCCGTCGCCGAAGGCGCCGTAGTTGGGGATATAGAGGGAGCCGCCGTCCACCAGGGCGTAGCCGCCACCACTGCCGACTTCTCCGCCCCCAGTGCGTTTGCCGACGACGGGTCCGATCTTCATGGCCTTCCAAGTTTCGATGAAGAGCTCGCCATCGCTGAAGTTCTCCTCATTGCAGATGGCAACTTTATAGCCATCGATGGCCCAGTTCTCGCGCGTCCAGTCGCCCGGGGTTCGGGTGGCAAACCAGTAGATCGGCTTTGCGGCGATGTCTTGGAGCAGGAGCGAGGAGACGTAGCCGCCGCCGTTGAACCGGGTGTCGTAAATCATGCCGTCGGCGAACACGTTGGGATAGTGGCCTTTGGCGAAGTTCACCAGACCGTCGGCCGACATGCCAGGGATGTGGGCGTAGCCGAAGTTAGCGCCACCGTGTTCGTAAACATAGGCAATGCGGCCTTGGACCCAGTCCACGTAGCGGAGTTCGTGCTCGCTCGCGATCGGCTTTACTCGGATCGTGCGGGCACCTTTGGTGGTTGGTTTGTCGTTCACCAGGAGGGCGACGGTTTGGCCGACTTGGCCCACGAGGAGTGCCTGCGGATCTTGATCTTGGCGGACGGGCTGGCCGGCGATGGCGAGGATGTAATCGCCTTCTTTCACCTTAAGACCGGGCTCGAGGAGCGGGCTGCGGTTCCCGGCAAAACCGTCGCCCCGGTAGAGCTTAACGATCTTGATCGCATCGCCTTCGGGTTGAAGATCAGCGCCGAGGAAACCCATCGGAACGCGCTGGACGGATGAGGGGGGCCCGCCGACGTAGGCGTGGCCGGTTTTAAGCTCCGAAACCATGTCCTTCAGAAGCCGTGACAGATCGGCTCGGTCGCCGACGAGCGGGAGTTGGGCTTCGTACTTCCGGCGCACGGCGTTCCAATCGAGGCCCCTCATGTTCGGGTCGTAATAGAAGTCGCGGGCGATGCGCCAAGACTCTTCCAAGATCTGACGCCATTCGGCTTCAGGCTCAACGGTTAGGGAGTAGGGTGCCAGAGAAACCGGGGCCGCCGGGGTGGGGCCGCTTGTTGCATCGATGACGGAAGACGAGGAGCCTCGGCGGATAAGGAGCTTTTTGTTATCGAGGCTCTTCTCGAAGCTATCCGCCTGGGTAATTGGGGTTGTCGTCGCCTTATCGATATCGTAGGAGAGCAGCGTGCTGGCGCCGCCCGGGTCTGAGTTCAGGAGCAGGATCCGGCCCGGAACGTGCGCGACCTTGGTGTAGTTGCCCGCGGCGATCGGAGACTCGATCACCCTCTCGGCGAGACCATCCCAATCGACCACGACCGGCTTTTCGACGGTTGCGGGAGGGGTCGCAACGCCTTCCTCGTCGTTCTTGGGCAGGAAAGGCGACTCGGCATCGGCGGTCAAGGCGACGAGGTAGATCTTGATCGGGTTTACGAAGGCGTACTTGCCGTTGATCGGAGCGTCGATCGGGGTGAGTTGCGTGGTGGCGGTGAAGAGAAGGAACTTGCCGTCCGCACTATAGGCGGGATACTCAGCGCTGACGTTGGGGTTCGAGACAACCGCAGTTCGCTTCGTGGCCAGATCGTACAGGCGGATCGTGGTCATGCCAGTCGGGGCGGCGTGGCTAAAGACCATGGTTTTGCCGTCGGGGCTGAACGCGAATTGTTGTTCCGCGGCATCGTAGGAGCCGGTGATCTCCTCGGTGTCGACCAGAGTGAGGGCACCGGTGAAGGCATCGATCACGCGGAGGCGGCCGTAGCGATCGACGAGGGCAAGCTTCTTTCCGTCCGGAGACCAGACGGGCGAGAGGGGCTGGGAGGCTAGACCGTTGGTCAGTTGGGTCGGCTCTTTACCGCCGGCGGCGTCGCCGATCCAGATTTCCATTTCGCCGGAGCGGTCACTGGCAAAGGCGAACCGCTTACCATCAGGGGACCAGGTGGGATTCTTTGCCCGCGTTCCGGCCCTCTTTTCGAGCACCCGGAAGTCTCCGTTCTCGGCGGCGACGCTGACGATTTGGCCACGGGCTTCCATGAGGAGGCGCTTTCCGGTGGGGCCGAGGGTGGAGTTCTTCGCGAAGGCGGCGACGGGGAAACGGGTCTCGCGAGTGCGGATCCGGTCGGAGGCGAGGTCGAAGGTCAGTTCCTTCTGGGTGTTCCTATCGATGTCGTAGAGCGCGAGGCCGGCTCCGTGCTCGAACACGACCCGATGGGCATCGGCACCGGGGTAGCGGACGGGCGAATCGGTGTACTTCGTGATCGCCGCCGTTTTTCCGCTATTCGGGTCGAGGGTGTAGAGGTTACGGACTCCGCTTCGCTCGCTGACAAAGAACAGCTTGGTGCCCGCCCAGACCGGGGTCGTTTCGACACCTTGAGAGGCGGCGAGCTTGCGAAAGCCACCCTTTAGATCGGCCAGCCATATCTGGTCGGCGGCGCCCGCGCGGTAGTCGAACCAGTTCATCCACTCGTTGCTGACGGGGACGTACACAAGGCGGCCGTCCGGGCCGATGCTGCCAAACTCACCTCTCGGAACGGGGAGCTCTTTGGGGAGGCCTCCGGCGGCGGGTACTACGAATAGCTTGTTCTCATAGCCGACCGCAGTGGCGCGTCCCGAGCGGAAAACGATCCCTTTGCCGTCCGGCGTCCAACCTTGAACTCGGGCGGCGGTCGGATCGTAGGTTAGGCGTTTGGGCGCGCCACCGTCGATGGGCATCACGTACACATCCGTTCCCCCGTCGTACTGGCCGGAAAACGCGATGCTCTTGCCATCCGGGGAGAACCGCGCGCTGTCCTCAAGGCCGGGATCGCTGGTTAGGCGACGCGCAGCTCCGGTCTGGAGATCTCCTCGCCAGAGGTCGCCTTGGCAAGTAAACACGACGTCGTCTCCATGGACATCCGGTTTCGTGAGGAACGAGCTGCTGGTAGCGAGGAGCAAGGGAAAAATCGGCACGCTACTTCGATTGTAGCGTGGCTCTTAGGCGATTAGGATCGCGCGGAAGTCGTTGACGTTGGTGTGGGTGGGACCGGTGATCAGCTGGTCGTTGAGCGATTCGAAGAGGGTGTGGGCGTCGTTGTTCGCAAGGGCTTCGGCGAGGTGATGGCCGGCTCGGGTGGTTGTGGTGGGGTCGATGAGCGCTCCGGCGATGGGTTCGACGCCGTCGATTCCGTCGGTGTCAGCTGCAAGGGCGTAGATGTTCGGGTGGCCGTCGAGGGCTTGGGCAAGGGCGGCGAGGAACTCGACATTTCGTCCGCCCCGGCCGTTGCCACGGACGGTGACGGTGGTTTCGCCTCCGCTAAGGAGGACGGTGTTCTTAGCCGTTTCGAGAGCGAGTTGCGCTTGGATTTGGGCCACTTCTCGGGATTCGCCTTCGATGGCGTCGCCGAGGATCTTTGGGGTGAGACCTAGAGATTGGGCTTTTTGGGCGGCGGCTTGGAGGGAGAGATTGGAGGAGGCGATGAGGTGGATCTCGGAGTGGGGCGGGGTTTGATGGGCACCCGGAACCCCCACCCCTAACCCCTCCCCATTTTTCTCACGGTGATCGGTTTCGGTAGTTTGGTTATTGAGGACCCGCGGAAAAACAGGGAGAGGGACCGGAGGGATTCCGTACTTCTCCAAAACCCTTTGGGCTTCTCCGGGCAGGGTCTGGTCGACGACGGTGGGGCCGCTGGCGACGATGGAGGGGTCGTCGCCGGGGACGTCGGAGAGGACGTAGGTGACGACCCTCGCGGGTTGGGCGGCGGTGAGGAGGCGGCCGCCTTTGATGGCGGAGAGGGATTTTCGGACGACGTTGATCTCGGCGATGGTGGCGCCGGAGCGGAGGAGGACGCGGCTGATGGCCTGCTTTTGCTCGAGCGTGATGCCTTCGGCGGGGAGAGTGAGGAGAGAGGAGCCGCCGCCGGAGATGAGGGCGACGACAAGGTCATCCTCAGTGAGACCTTGAACCATAGCGAGGATGCGGCGGGCGGCGGCGAGGCCGGCTTCGTCGGGGACAGGGTGATCGGCTTCGACGACTTCGATTCTTTGGGTCGGAAGGGCGTGGCCGTACCGGGTGACGACGAGACCTTCGACGGGGTGAGGCCAGTAGGTCTCGAAGGCTTGAGCCATGCTCGCCGCCGCCTTCCCTGCCCCGACGACGATCGTCCGCCCCTTCGGCTTCGCTAGGCCCGCGAACCATTCCGGCTTCGGTAAGGCGGCTTCGACGGCGGCGTCAAAGAGTTGGCGAAGGATGGCGCGGGGCTCCATCTACAGAAGTCCTAGCCGCTGGGCGCAATCCCGCATGATTTCGGCTTCCCAGGGCGGCCGTTCGGGCGAGCGAGGGTGGGTCTTGCTCGTGGGGATTTTGCCGAGGAGGTGGAGAAAGTGGGCGCAGGAGTGCTTGTAGGCGGGGACGGGAGTGCGGAAGGCAACATTGCCGAGAAGTTGGAGAGCATCGGCGACAGCGAGATATGCGGGATCGCTCGCGGCCCACAGTCGGTCTCGCTCGGCGAACTTGGCCGGGGAGAAGGTGGCGAGACCGAGAAGGTAGTCGCTGCCGTACTCGATCATATCGATGCCGAGATCGTTGCCGGTGAGGACGAGGAAATCTGGGCGGACGCGATCCTTGAGGTCGAGCCGCTCGACTTCGAGGATACGGTCGAGGGAGGAGTGCTTCGCGCCCTTGATTTCCGGGATTCCCACGATCCCTTCCATCGTTTCGATATCCCAAATTTCGCCGTTGGGGGCGAACATTTTGCCGAGTTCGAAGGCATAGACGGTGTTGTAGCCTTTGGCGGCGCGGGCATAGACATCGACCTTTTCGGTTGCGGAGAGGCCGTGAGTTTTGGTGGTTTGGAAGAGGATGGGGATTCCGCCGTGCTGGACGATGGCGTCCATTTCTCGTCGGTAGAGGTCGACGGGGTCGCCGTCCTCACCCTCAATGAACGCTCCGCCGATGAACGGCTGGCCCTGGGCGGCTTCTTGGGCGATGCCTAGGACGTAGGCTTTCTCATCAGCCGTAAGAAGGTTAGCGTAGCCGGTGTCCATGTTGACGGCGGGGGTGAGTCCGGCGTCGAGGGTTTCGCGTAGAGAGGTTTGATAGGCGGTCTTGGCAATGGAGCCGTCGGCTTCGAACGGGAGGAGCATGGCGGCCATGCCGATCGGCTTTCGGCCGAAAATTCGGCGAGCATGGAGTTGTTCTAAAGTCATTTCGTAAGCACCTCAAGCTCCGGTACATCGACCCAGGCTCTTTTCTGCCAAGAGCCGATCCCTAGTTCGGCGAGTTGGACGCCTTTGGCGCCTTCGCGGAGATCCCAGGGGAAGGGGGTGTCCAGGACGACGTGCTTTAGGAAAAGCTCCCACTGGGCTTTGAAAGCGTTATCGATGGGTTCGTTAGTCGGGACTTCTTGCCAGCCGGCCCACAAGTCGATCGGGTTAGGGACATCGGGATTCCAGACGGCGCGCGGCGTGGTGGCAGACGGTTGGACTCTGCAGTCACGAAGGCCGGCGACCGCCGAGCCTTTGGTGCCGTCCACCTGGATAGTCAGCAAATCGTCCCGACGAACACGCACGGCCCAACTTGAATTGAATTGGGCGATGACACCAGAAGCCAGTTCGAAGGTGGCGTAGGCGGCATCGTCCGCGGTGCAATCGTAGGGCTGGCCGGACTCGTCCCAGCGGTTCGCCAGATGGGTGGCGCCGAGGCAGGAGACACTTTTGACTTCCCCGAAGAGGTTGTCCAGAACGTAGCGCCAGTGGCAGAGCATATCGACGATGATTCCGCCGCCGTCTTCCTTCCGATAGTTCCAACTCGGGCGCTGGAGGGTTTCGCCATGTTCGCCGGTGAAGACCCAGTAACCGAACTCGCCGCGGACGGAGAGGATCTCGCCGAAGAAGCCGGTGTCGATGAGCCGTTTAAGCTTAAGAAGGCCAGGGAGCCAGAGTTTGTCTTGGACGACGCCGTGCTTGACTCCGGCCGCTACGGCGAGGCGATAAAGCTCGAAGGCGGGGGCGACGGTGGTGGCGGTGGGCTTTTCGCAGTAGACGTGCTTGCCGGCGGCGATGGCTTTCTTGACGCCTTCGAATCGCAGGTCGGTGAGTTGGGCGTCGAAGTAGATCTCGTTGGCGGGGTTGGCCAGCTCGTCGTCGAGGTCGGTAGACCATCGAACGCCGCCGGCTCGCTCGGCGAGGGCGGCGAGCTTCTCGCCGTTTCGGCCAAGAAGAACCGGAACGGGCATGATTCCGGCGATGCCGCCTTGGTCGCGGAGGGCCTTGATGGACCGGAGGAGATGCTGGTTGGTGCCCATGCGTCCGGTGACCCCGTTCATGATCACGCCGATCGATCTCATGCGAACACCTCCGTGCACTGGGGCTTTGCGCCTTCCGGGAGACTTGGGACGTCGATGCCGGCTTTGGGGAGGGTGCCTTCGAGTTCCTGCCGCCAATGGGCCACGTCTCCGGCGGGGCCGTACACGTAGATCATTTTCAGCGGCTCGGGGCCGACGTTGGTCAGTTGGTGGAAGACGCCGCTGGGGATGGCGACGGCTTGTCCGGAGGCAAGGATTTGGCGTTCCTCGCCAAGGCACATCTCGCCGATGCCTTCGAGGACGAAGTAGATCTCTTCCTGCTCTTGGTTGTGCCAGGGCACTTGGCCGCCGTTGGGATCGAGCGTGACGAAGCCCATGCTGAAGTTGGTGGCTTGGATGGGAGAGAGTCCACCCACGAGGTTCTGGGTGCGGCGGCGGGCCGGGTAGCGGCGGCCTTCTATCTGGGAGAGGTCTGCGATGATCATGGGTCTATGCGAGCCAGCGGCGAAGCGTCGTTGCTTCGCGAGAGAGGAGGTTGGGGTCGTCGTTCGGGACAAATTCGAGAAGCGCGAAGCGGTCTCCTTCCGCGGCCCGGAGATAGTCCGGCCACTCCGCTTCCCCTTCTGCCAGAGGGTGCCGCAAGATTACTGCCTCGGGCTTCGTCCATTGGAAGACGTGGAGATTGGTGAGGTGGGGGAGGACGGCTTTGAGTTCTTCCAGACGTTCCGTGTGAGGGCGGTCCGGGACCGGCTGCCAGTACAGGCGGAGGGCGGGGTGGTCGATTTCCTGGACGAGGCGGACGGTGGAATCGAGAGTATCGGTGAGGGTGCCACCGTGGAATTCCAGTGACACAGTTGCGGAGGCTATTCGGCAGGCTTCACGGAGGGCTAGGACTATCTGTTCTCGGTGAGCTTCGTCGGAGGCCTCGGTGCCTTTGCTACCCGCCCAAACGCGAACGGTGGGGGCGCCGAGGGTGGCCGCGATCTCGGCGGTTTCTTCGAAAGGGCCCTTTGCTCTCCAGTAAGACCCATAAGCGGCGACGCTGAGGCCGGCGTCTTCGGTTAGTTTTCGGACCTCGCGAGCGGCTGCGACGGTGGGAACGTGAACGTCGCCGCCCCATTCGATGCCTTGGAGCCCGGCGGCTACCGCGAGGCGGACAATCTCATCGGGCGGGAGGGCACGGTACGTGATGGAGACGAGACCCGCACCGATGTTCGACATCGCTCTGATCTTGGCCGATGTTCGCCTTGTCTGGCCGGTACGCTACCGGTAGGTTGGCCGAGATGAAGCTTGAAGGGAAAATCGCGATTGTCACGGGTGGGGCTCAAGGGTTGGGCTTGGCCATCGTGCGGCGATTTCTTCGGGAGGGGGCACGCGTGGCGGTGGTGGATGTTCAATTGGCGGAGGAGGCCGATTTCGCCTTGGCAGTGGACTTGACCGACTCGGTGGCGCGGCGAACCGTGATTCCGCGCGTGGAGGAGGAGCTAGGAACGGTAGATGTCCTGGTGAACTGCCACGGGGTTTGCGTGACGCAACCCATGGAGGAGATCGATGAATCAACTTGGCGGCGAACTTTTGACGTAAACCTTGAGTCGACCTTCTTTCTGCTTCAGGCCGTCGCAAAGTCAATGAAGCCTCGGGGGGGCGGGACGATCGTAAATCTGGCCTCGAATTCGGCGTTTCTCCCCAAGCCGGAGCAGGTGGATTACGCGGCGAGTAAGGCGGCGATTGTGAGCTTGACGAGGTCGGCGGCGGCGGCTTTGGGGCCGTGTGGAATTCGGGTGAATGCGATTGCGCCAGGGGTAATTCCGACCCCCATGACGGAAGGAATTGCGCAGGCGCGGGCAGAGATTCGAGGCTCGACCAAGGAGGAGATGCTTGAAATGTTTGCGCCCCTCACCGCGCTCAAAAGATTGGGAACGCCGGATGAGGTGGCCAAAGTGGCGGTTTTTCTTGCTTCGGACGATTCCAGTTACGTGACCGGGCAGACGCTTGAGGTCTGCGGCGGGCTTTTGATGAGATAACCGATATGGGCGTTCAGGCACTTTGGCATTTCAGTTTCACCGTCTCGGATATCGATCGGTCGGTGACGTTTTACGGCGACCTTTTGGGAATGGAGGTAATCACACGTCAGGATCAGGCAAACGCTTACACCGAGAAATTGGTGGGGATGCCGGGGGCCAGTTTAAAGGTGGCCATGCTGAAGATTCCGGGTTTTCCGGCGGGCCCGTCCCGGCACCATTTGGAGTTGGTGGAATATGTCCACCCCCGTGGGGTGAAAGCGGACGTACGGACGAATAATGTGGGGGCGCCACACTTGGCAATGGTGGTGGAGGATATCCATGTCGAATATGCGCGGCTGAGCGCCGCGGGGGTGCGGTTTCGGTCAGATCCGGTAGAGATCGTAGCGGGCGTTAATAAGGGAGGTTGGACGGTTTATTTTCTGGACCCGGACGATATTACGCTGGAGATCTCGCAGCCGCCGGCGGGACGGTTGGCGCTCTATGAGTAGTGGCAGGGCTTCCACGGCTCGTTTCGGAACCGGGTCAGGATGCCCCGGGCAGGCATGCCACAGGGTCAGAAAAACGTTTCATGGCAATGCGAGCTATGGTTAGGGATCGATGGCGACGCTCAAAGATGTAGCGAAGGTGGCAAACGTGAACCCCTCGACGGTTTCGAGGGTGCTACACGGGGGGAATGCCAACGTAAGTCTGGAGACCCGGGCGCGCATTATGCAGGCAGCGGAATCGCTGCAGTACAAGGCCAACGCGGCCGCACGGAGTCTACGAACTCGGATGAGCGGAGCGATTGGGCTTGTCATCCCGGATGTCGCAAATCCAACTTACGGACAAATCATCGAAGGGGCCGAACTGACGGCGCGAAAGCACGGGTTCAACGTCTTCCTGCTAAATGCCCACTCCCACCCGGACCTCTCCGTCTATTTCTCGATGATCGAGGAAGGGCGCGTTGATGGGCTGATCGTGGCGAATGCTCAACTGCATGACACTTTTGTCGCGCGGCTCGATCGGCAGCGCGTTCCGTACATCTTGGTCAATCGGCGTACGATTGGGAATGCGCCGTACGTGGTGGCAGACGATGCGGCGGCGGCGCGGCTTGAAATCAATCATTTAATTGAGTTGGGACATCGAAAAATCGGCTATTTATCCGGCCCCCTCCATTTCGACACCGCGGTAACTCGTTTGTCCGGGGCACGTCACGCGTTTGAGGCGGCCGGTCTCGATTCCTGCGAGGACCTGCCTGTCGTCGAGTGCGATTATTCAGGCGAAGGGGTGGCGGAAGGAGTCCGCGGATTAATTTCGATGCGACCAGATTTAACCGCGGTTGCCGGCGCAAATTTTCTGATTACTATGGCGGCAGTGAAAGCCCTGCGATCGATGGGGAAAAGAATTCCGGAGGATATTTCGGTGATCGGACAAGACGAAACTCCGATCGCGGAGTTGTGCGTTCCGGGAATTACGACGGTGAAGACGCAGCTTGGACTGATTGGGAGCCGGGCGGCGGAATTACTGATCGGCCGCTTAAAGGGTCAGGAGATTCAGAGCGAAGTACTTTCAGATCCGCCCCCGCATATCATTTGCCGGGAGTCGACGGGGCCGCCCAGGGCGGATTAGTTTACTTCTTCGGTATTGGTTTTCACTAATCGCGATTGTCGTGGATCATTGCGTTGCCTACCGTTGTTCCTTGAATTGGCGGAAGGGCGGGGTCAAAGGAAACGATTATCCAGCCGTCGCACACCATCGCTTCTAGGGCAACGAAAGTCTCTTGAATAATCGAACTGGTTTGCTCCGCAGAGAGGCCAGCGCGGGCCGTATTTTCCCCGATGGAATTTAGAAGTTTCGCGGAAGTGGTGCCAGTTTCCGTCGCCTTAATAAGGGCGCCGTAGACACCGAAATCCGGCAGGGATTTTCCGTCTCGGTGGTAAGTTCGGTGGCGATAAATACGGCCGTTGTCCAAACGGGCGCCCCAATGTTTTTCAGAATTTTCGAGATTTAATTGAAAAGTGTTATTCCCTTCGATTTCATAGTGCGGTTTGGTTGAAAGGAAGCGGCTGGCCATCAGTTTTACGGCGCCAAGGGTGAAACTACCGACTTCAGTTCCGATACGATCGGCGTCTATAAATCCTCCGGTGCCAAGCCACTGCCAAGCGGCTTCCGGGGTGAGATCTAGACCGGCGTCGCGAGCGATGGCTTGAGTTTCGACTTGGAGGTCACGGAAATACCCGTTAGCCGAATACCAAAAGTCGGCAAACCGGATGTGGCGGCCAATCTTCGTTCGGTTGCCTTCGTCGTACCATTCGCGAAGCCATTTCGCATCGTAGTCGTAGCGGTCACCAGCAAGAATGGCATAGGCGACATCCCGGGCTCCGAGGTGGGCGAGGGTCATGCCGGCGGAGAGGATCGGATCGGCAAACCCCGCGCTCTCGCCAGCCAACCACCAGTTCTCGCCGGCGAGGCGGTCGGAGAGGAAGGACCAGTCTTTGGTGGTCGTCAGCTTCCCTTCCGAAGAGGCGCTCTTTAGGAGCCGGGCCACCACCGGATCGCTTTCGATCGCTTCGCGGTAAAGCTCTTCTGGCCGCTTTCCGCTGGATTTGTAGTAAGCGGCGGGGACGACTAAGCCGATACTGGTGCGGGTCGGGCCGAGCGGGATGAACCAGATCCAGCCGTAGCCAAGGGAGAGGATCTGGATTCGGGTACCTCCGACGCCGATCTTGACCGCCCAATCGGCGTTTTGCCAGTAGTCCCAGATGGCGATATTTTGGAGGGAGGTGGGGCTGCTGGTCTCAACCCCCATTGCCCGGCGGAGGACGCCGGTGTGTCCGGAGGCATCGACGTAGTGGCGGGCCCGGAGCTCCGAACCGTCGTCCAGGACGAGGCCCTCGACGCGGTCGCCTTCACGGAGGACTTGGCGAACCGTGGTGGGTTGAAGGATTTCGGCGCCAAGACCTTTCGCATGATCGAGGAGGATCTTGTCGAAGATAGCGCGGTCGACCTGAAAGGCGGTCTCGGTACGCTGGCCTTCGTAGCGAGCGGGACGCAGAGCGTCGCGGAATTCACCGTTGGGAAGGAATTCGAAGTCCCAAAGATCGTCAGATTGGCCCCATCGATAGGTAGCGCCAATCTTCACCGGGAAGCCTGCGGCTTCGACCTTGTCCCAGACGCCCATTTCATTGAGCACCTTGCCGATCGCGGGAAGTTGACTTTCGCCAACGTGGTCGCGTGGAAAGGCCTCGCGCTCAACGATGATGACGTTGAGGCGGGGATTGTATTTGAGGAGGAGGCTGGCGCAGGTGGTCCCCGCGGGTCCTCCACCGATGATCGCGACGTCGACGATCTGGTTCATTTTCCAAAGCTCTGTGTGGAGTGCGCCAATTTATTGGCGCTTTGGTCAGACAATTTATTGGCGTGATCGCTACTTGAGTAGCAGCCACGGAGATAAATCTCCTTCTGGTAAGAGCGCTAATAAATTTGCGCACTCCACACGCTTTTCCCTAGCCGCCGGTGGCTCCGGGGGTGGGCATCTGAGCGCCCGGGGTGCCGGGAGCAGCGCTGGGGGAGCCAGCGGGACGAGTGCCGGATGCACCCCGATTCGGATCGGCAATTCCGGGGGCGGTGGAGGTGTTGGGGGCGGGGGGCGGCTTGAGGCCGCCCTCGGTCGCGCTGTCACCC
>FTBF01000205.1_pt1 | contig 24051 bp, 25 predicted proteins | sample 1639301 | NCBI WGS metagenome assembly FTBF01 (sample SAMEA3914864, study PRJEB12502) | metagenome | biome: forest; material: soil | place: USA | collected 2012-03-12 | depth 0.3 m
CCTCCTACTTGATCGGCCGCGAGAACTTTAGCCCGGTCGCCCCGGGCGTGGTCAACCTCGTAGGAATCAGCCCTGGCCGCGGGTACCGAATTATCATTGCGAACGATGTCGCCCAACTGGTCGAAACCCAGGGGGGATTCCAAGGCGACAACGGCTCCGGCTCCGGCGGACCAACCGAAGGCGCGATCAAAAAGCGTGTCCCCATGCGGGAGCTCCTGGGCGTCCTTCGGGGCGACGGCAAATCTTTGGGGAATCTCGTGATGATCATGAACGAGATGCAGGAGAGCGACGATTGGCCCCCGATCCGCGTTCTCTGGAAGAAAGACGACCTGGAGAAGGCGATCAACGGTGACGTAAAGCTTCGGAACAAGCTGGAGCACGACCTGAACGTGAGGCTCGACGGTCGCCCACTTACCCCGCTCAATCGGAGTTCGCTTGAAAACGGAATCTTCGTCGTCGCGCCCGTCGAGATGGAAGTGGAGATCGACGGTAAAAAGCGGCAAGTCAAAGGTGAAACGCTCCAACCGTTTAAGCCGAACCTGATTCGCGCTACGGAAGCCCATTACCAAGACAAAGCAAACGTCAACGATACGATGATCGCCGGCTACTATGCGGACGAAGCGAAGTCGGCCATGGACGACCCCGTCCACCGGGAAGATGTGGCCAAATCCATTCGCCACCTCTACTCGAAGGAGACGATGGAGGATCGCCTGCGTGCGCCCCGGCATCTTCTCGACAGCGCAACGGTCGTGTTGAACCAGAGCTACATCGAGGATGCCTCCTATCACAGCTATAAATCGAACGACGGCAAGACGCTTTGCGATCTGACCGTCGATCTTAACGACGAAGGACGACGCCGTCTCTGGAAGTACTCCCATAATCGGGTGGGTAGCCAAATCTTGCTTATCGCCGACGATATCGCAATCGCCGCTCCCCGCATCGAACATGAACTGGCCCTCAGCGAGCTGACGATCACTCAGATGCCGGATGAAACGCTCGTGCGCGATGCCGTCCAGTCGATCAAAGGTTCCCACGCGAGGACGGCCGCTAAGTAGCCGTCTTCGCAAAACTCTCCCATGAAGCGTTGTCTCCTCCCCGTCCTTCTCCTCGCCGCTGGCTGCCGGCTCAAGCCTGCGACCTATACTCCTACCCCTCCGCCGAAGGTGGAGCCGATTGCCAGTAAGGTCGTCCAGAGCAATGAGGTTATGCCGCTTCAGGAGGGTAACCAATGGACGTTCGAGCTTCGGGTCGAGAACTTCATTAAGGGCAAGAGTGTGGGCAACGCGACCCAAACCGTTACTTACCGAGTTGCGTCGACAAACGGAAACCGCGCGGTGCTGGTCTTAGAGCAAGACGGGAAGGTCATTGACCGGCAGGAGTGGCTGACGACCCCGGAAGGCATCTACCAGGCAACCAGTGGCCTCCAAAAAATTCCTTACGATCCTCCCCAGCCGGCGTCGCCGGTACCGCTGGAACCCGGGAAGACCATGCATTGGTCGGGCACCGGCCTCATGGCGGACGGCTCTCTGGACCATGGCGTTGCCAAGCTTGAAGTTCTCGCCCCTCAGGCGGTCGATACCGGTGTCGGTACTCTATCCGCGATCCCCGTCTCCACGGTGACTACTTTTGGCAAGAGTCGAAGCGACAACACCACATGGTTCCGTCCCGGAATTGGACTGATTCGCCTCCGACAAGATACGATCACGAAAGACCGCCAAAACGTCGTTCTCCTGACCCTCACCAACTACGCGCTGAAGCGACAATGAAAAAGGCTCTCCCCCTCCTCGCGCTCCTCATTCTGCCGCTTGCCGGCTGCGACAAGTCCGGCAAGGAAGCCGCCTCGGCTTCTCCGGCCCCTCCCGGACTTCCCGCCGAGCTCAAGAGCGACGCCTTCGACTATTACGGCTTGGGCAACGATAAGCCGGTTCGTCTTGAGATCACGAGTGCAGAAGGGGCTCCGCCCATTATTGGCACCCGTGCCTTCTCCATGGGCGAAGTCAAAGACGGCAAAGCGACCTTCGTCGAGCACCAGACAGGCGCGCTGGAATCTCAGGGTGACATTACGTTCTCCCTCGAAAAAGACGGCCTCTATGTCATGTCTTCCAGCAAAACCGAGTTGAAGGCCCACACGCTGGAAATGCCGGCGAAACTCGACGTCGGCGGTAGTTGGAAGGACCACACCGAGATGAGCCCGGACGGCAAGAAGATCGTTCTGGACAACGACATCAAGATTGAGCGCAAAGAGCGTGTCACGACCCCCGGCGGCACCTTCGACGATGCTCTCTTCATCTCGAGCACCGGCCAGGGAACGATCGAAGGCAAACCGGTGACTCTGACCACCAAGAGCTGGTACGTCCGCGGAATGGGCCCGGTCAAGCAGATTGAGGAAGTCGTAACCAAGGGCGAACCGAAGCGCATTATCAGTATTCAACTGGCCGCGCCGGAGAAGCCGGAGGCGGCAACAACGGCACCTGGCGAGGCAAAGAAATGATTCTCGCTTCCCTCGTGCTGGGAATAGTCGCCCCGACCTCGGCCGCCGACTTCTTTCCCCTCACCCCCGGCATGCGCTGGACGTATGAGGAGAAAGGGGTTTCGAAGATCACCATCGTCGACGAGGTCGGGGCGAAGCCCGTCTACTTCGACGACCAGCCGGCCTACGCGATCCTTCGAAAAAGCCGCTTTAATCAGATTCTCGATACGACCTACTACCGGGTTGAAGGTTCGACCGTGTTGATCGTCGGTTATGCCGAGGATCGCCGGGCTTCTACACCAAATGTGGGCGACCCCATCGACGTCAGCCGTCAGGCCGAGAAGAAGAACGTCCTGCTTAGGCTGATTCCGGCAATGCCGGTGTTCAAGTTCGACGGTGGGCCGACCCAGTGGACCTATACCGAGATCCCAAAGATTCAAGGCCCCGCGGGCGACGATCCGGTTAAAGGAGACGAGACGGCCATCGTCGCATCTGCCAAGCCTGGCCCCATGCGCGACGTTCTGGGCAAAAAGGTCGAGACGCTTATTGTGCATGCCGAGATTGACCTCGGCGTCGGTCAGTTAGCCAAGCACCAGGTCGAGAATTCGATCTACGGAAAGGGGATCGGGCTCGTCGAATCGACCATCAAGACGACCTCTCCCGGAAACAAAACCGAAGAGAATCACACCACGCTGATCGGAATGGACCAGAAGAGGGAGGGCGGCTAGCCGTGCGACTCGGCGCGGCCTCCCCTATGGTCGCGCTTCTCGTCGTCGGTTCCTTGGGCTGTTCCGGTGGCCGTCAGGGCCCGGTCGTGTTTGAGAGCTTCCGCGACCTTCAGCCAAGCGCCAACCCGGGCGAAAAGGCGACCTTGCGCCTTGGCGATGGAAAAACCGGAAAAGGAACGGTTGCCCCCTCTGAGTTCGGCGTAACTCTGCGCTACGAGAAAAAGGCGGAGACGGTATCGATCGAATTGCTCACGCAAGGTGAGTCCATCGAACGTGAACTTTACGAAGCGACGCCGAGCACCTTCCGAATCCTTTCGGCAAGCGAAGACGCTTTCTCGCCCGGCATCGACCTCGTTCGCTTCCCCGCCCACGACGGGCAGGATTGGGAGTGGAACGGCAAGGTCATTTACGCCGGGATCTCGCGTCCTGCGCAGGCGAAGATCCACGTCAAGAAGGAAGAACCCGGGCTGGTTTGCGAGGTCAATTTGAAAATTCAGGCCGACCCCGGGCGACCCGATCTCCAGCGCCGGTTGCGCTTCTGGTTTGAAAAGGATAAGGGCGTCGTCCGCCGCTCCTTCGGTGATGTCTCGACTCGCCTGCCGGTGGGTGACACGTGGCTACCTTAGGCACCCCGATCCCCATCACCGACGACACGCGGCGAGAGGTGCTTCGTCTCGATTGGCCGCTTATTTTTGCAACCCTGCTGCTCCTCACCTTCGGCTTGATGTCGATGTACAGCGTGAGTTTTGGGGTTGAAGGCAGCACGAAGCCGTATTTCGTGAAGCAGGCCATTAACATCGCGATCGGCCTGATCCCCTTCGGTCTGTTCGCCTTTATCCATCCCAAATTCTGGCGTCGAGGAGTGAATTTCCTCTACGTCATGGATCTGCTCCTTCTCCTTGCCGTTCTCTTCATGGGGAAACACACGAAGGGCGCGGAGCGCTGGATTCCGCTACCGGGCGGCATTCAGTTTCAGCCGAGCGAGTTGGCCAAGCTCCTGACGATCCTGACGCTTTCCGCTTTTTATGCAAAGCGCGAAGAGCAGATCGAGAAGTTCTCGACCTTTGTCCTGGGCCTAGTTCACGTCGCCGTTCCGATGGCGCTGATCTTCATGCAGCCGCATCTGGGAGCGACGATTGTGGTCGCGATCTCGTGGTTCGCAATTTCGGTTGTGGCGGGCGTTCCCCCCAAATTTCTCGGAGCGCTTGTCGGCTGCGTGCTTCTGCTGGGAGGTGCGATGGCGATCCCTACCGTGCGCGGGAAAGTCTTGAAGCCGTACCAAGAAGAGCGGCTCCTGGGCATGCTGGGCGTTCAGTCGGGCAAGAAGGACCTCAAAGGCAAGAACTGGCAAACCGACCGTGCGGAGATCGCTTTCGGCGTCGGGGGAGTCTCCGGAACCGGCTTTGGCCAAGGGGGGCAGAAGCGCGCGGGCTACATTCCGGAGCAACACAACGACTTCGTCCTAACCATCCTTGGCGAAGAGGGCGGACTCATTGGCTGTCTCCTCCTGCTGGGAGCGTACGGATTCTTCTTCTACCGAATCTTCCTGGTCATGCTGCACACCAGCGACCTCTTCGGGAAGATGGCGGCCGGCGGCGTCTTCGCGGTGCTCGCGTTCCATACCTTCGTCAACATGGCGATGGTCCTCCAGATCGTCCCGGTGGTTGGCCTGTGGCTGCCCTTTATGAGCTACGGCGGCACCGCCATGTGGCTCTGCCTGGCTTCGGTAGGGCTACTGCTAGGCGTTCGTCGAAGAGAGCGCCCGATCTTGTTCTAGCGACTTAGGGACGGATCTCTTCTTGCCGCGTGCGGATGTGGGTCACGACCACTCGACGTTTTTCACCGCCACGGCGACCTCCGTCGCTCAGCGGCAGCATGCCGGGGAGGCATTCATAGTAACGATCGTAGGTCGCTTCCCAACGTTTCTTGAGCGCATCTTGGCCGATCGATAGCTTTTCGGCAATCTGTTTATCGGTCAAACCCTGGCAGGCCCAATGAAGCATTTGGCGCTGACCCAGCCCAAGCCCCAGCAAGGGCGGTCGGTATCGAAAGGCGCGCGTAAACCAGTGGTTCTCACTCAGTAGCGCCTCTTCTCGATCAATGGCCAGCAGAAAAGGGCGGTCGGATTCGGCCACGTCGTTCTCCTCGCACCACTCCCGATATTCGTTTAGGACGACGGAACCGGTCCGCATGGTCAACAACTGCGTCTCTTTCCCCACCACCTCGACAACGATTCTCCTGATCGCATAGCCACCGTGGATATCAAGAAAAGTATTGGCCAAATAGCCTCGAAGAATCGCTGCTTCTTCAGGATCACCGCTCGAAGCGTCCCACGCAAAGTAGTTCATCAATAACGAGCAGGTTCCGTCGACGGTTTCGCCGTCCCTGGCCAATGGGTCGTCGCCCGGTTCCGGTGCCCGACCCAGACGCCGAGAGACGAATGGGTGAACCGCCTGGCAAAGCCTTTGGAAGAAAGCCTCCCGAATGAGGATCGCTCCCATCAGCGCTACCGTCTTTCCGGTCAAGGCATCGTCCACCGCCACGACTAAAAAGCGGCCAGTGTTCCAAAGCCAGTTCCACTCCTGAGTGACATGGTCCAACAAAACCTTATGGGACTCTGCCCCCGGGTAGGTAAGGCGGATAAGGTGGACAAGATCGCCGCGGTCGGCTTCGCGCGGACGGAGCTCCATGAACTTAATGATGTAACGAATTACCTTTTAAGGGAGCGGCCCCCGGTATGTCAATGCTGTAATGTCAGCGTACTCCGATTGAAGTAACTCTGGAATGCTTAATACCGACAATGGGCACGCTATTTTCGATACCATCCTCGACGTCGAGAGGCGGCTTGCTGGTTCGGCTATGGCTCGATCCGCGGTGTATGAGAGCCTTCACCGGACGGCACGGGACCTTCTTCCCTTAGACGCATTCTATCTCTGCCTCTACGAGCCGAAGAACCGGCGCTTACGGTTCGAGTATAACGGCGACGAGGACGGACTCGACACGCCGGAAGTCTTTGCGATGGGCGAAGGGCCGACCAGTCGGGCGATCAAGTCGGGTAAGGCCTTCGTACTCAACCATCTACGCGACGAGAGTTCCACAACCCTCACCTTTGGAGATCCGGCGCGCCGCTCAAGGGAGGCGATCCATCTTCCGTTCTGGGACGGGATTCCAGGCGCGGCGGGGAACGGAGCTCCCCTAGGCGTGATCTCCGCCCAAAGCTACACCAAGGACTCTTACGGAAGGAATCACGTTCAAGCCCTGAGATGGCTGAGTTCGAAAGCGGTCCATCTCATCCGCGACACCGAGATGGAGGCAACGCGAGAAGCGGCCCGACTCCAGGCGGAGACTCTCCGAACGAGCCGAATTCTGGCGACACTCGACGCTTTCGAAGCGCCCTCGGCCTTGCGTGAGGCCATCCTTATGGAATTAACGGGCGAGTCCCCATCGGGTTGGCAACGCTTCGAAACGGATGCACTCACGAACCGTGAATTGGAAACCCTCGCACTTCGAGCTCAAGGCCTGAGCTACGGACGAATCGCCGACAACATCGGCGTCGGGCCGGAAACGGTGAAGACCCACCTCAAGCGGGCCAGAGAAAAGTCCGGACTATCCCAGGGGCAGAACCTGCTCCGCCATCTTCCGGAGATTCTCGACGCACTCTCCGCAAGAAACCGATAGCATCCCCCGCTCGGGGGACACCGCGAGAGGACAGGTCGGCGGAGAGTGGAATGGTCCTGGCCACTTTCGGCCATTGCTTAAAACCATGCTGATCCCAACAATGCCACTCGGACTTCTGCCAGCGCAGTCCACGGCCTCCCTTCTTGCCTTGTCGAGTCCTCGACCGTCCCACTTCGCCGCGGAATCTGAAACCGCTCTACCCAACACGCTTTGGATTTTCGGACCGTTTGGCGTCGAGCACCAAATGGAAGAGAAGAGTTCGATTGGACTCTACTTCGGTGGAGTCATCCGGGACGAAGATGGATCTTCCAACCTCCAAATTGGCCCCGCCATCGAGTACCTCCGATACTCCCAACCCGGCGCTCGCGGCCTGGGCGTTGGGTTACGAGCGACGTTCGCAGCCGGGCTTGCCGTCGGCCCTTCCGTCTTCTATGTAACCCGCCCCTCTAAGCATGGAGTGGCGTTTCGCTTCGGAGCCACCTTCCCCTTTGGCAGCAACACCATTCCTTTTGCGCCCGAACTCGGAATCGGCTTTCGATTCTAACCCTGACCTCCTCCCGGGCTCGCCCCGAGAGGAGCCTTGTCCCTTCACCGAATGGTCATGATTACCCCGCCTGAAAACACCAAGAGTTCGACCACCGCCCTGATCCTCGCGATCTTCCTTGGAGGTCTCGGAATTCACCGCTTCTACCTCGGACGAATCGGCAGCGGCCTTCTGCGCATCGCCGCCAACCTGCTATTTTTGGTGCCCTTCGTCGGGCCCATTTTCGTGGTGGGTTGGTGGCTTCTGGACATCATCCTCATCGCCAACAAGAGCCTTCGGCCGGCCGACGGCTTCACTTACGCTTGAAATCCTATGAGCCTATCGATTCTCCTCGCAATCACCCTCGCCCACTCCCCGACGCCCGCAACCGACTACCTGCCCCATGAGACGAAAATCGCTTTGATCCCGGTGGTGAACCTCTCCGGCGAAACCAACACGAGCGGTAAAGAAAAACAGAAAGCTCGAGGCGACGAGGAGTTGCATGCGCTCTTTACCGAACGTGACTTCGCGGTCCTTCCGGACGATCAAGTGAAAGCTGCTATGGATGAGCTCCACATCGACCTCACGGACGAGGAGCAGCAGAAGCGGGAAACGCTCTACAAAATCGGCAAGAAGACTGGAGCGGATCTCGTCGTCTTCGCCGCGATCACGGATGTCGACCAACGTAGGGTCGCCAAAGTTTTCGTGAGCTCAACCGAGGGCTACGCGAAGATGAAGCTCTGGATCGTCGATGCCAAACAGGAAGCTCCGATCATCAGTGGGAAATCGATTCAGGGTAGTTCCAAAAGCGGCGGCTGGATCGAAGTGGGAGAAAAAGGCAGTTCCCGCAAACTGCTCGCCGTGGCGAATGGACTGCGCGATAACACCAAAGACTTCTTCAAGCCCTATCCGGTGGTCAAGAAAATCGTGCGGAGCAAGGTGAACTAAATGGACCTTCTCTCAACTAAAGCCTCCCGCCGACAGGACGAACCAGGGCCTATTCCTATACGCCTCTTGATGTCGGACTTTGTCTGAGGCACATACCTAGGCCAAAACGGCAAAAGAGGCGGCTTCGCTCAGTTCAAGGGATCCTATGAAACCAGTCTCTTAAGTGAGGCCTCTCAAAGGAGCGGCGACAGGGCGTCGCCGCTACTCGATCACGGGAAGATGCCGCGTTTGATCGTGGCGTCCGCGACACGCTTGACCCCAATAATAAGGGCCGCCGTTCGGAGATCCGTCTTGTGGGCTTTGGCCATCGTCTCGACGGCGGCGTAGGAGTTCCGCATGATTCGGGTGAGCTTGTTGTTCACCTCGTTCTCTTCCCAGAAGAAGTTCTGCAGATCCTGCACCCACTCGAAGTAGCTCACCACGACGCCGCCGGAGTTTGCCAGAATGTCCGGCACCACGAATATGCCCTTGTCCTGGAGAATGCGGTCCGCGTCCGGAGTGAGCGGGCCGTTGGCGCCCTCGACGACCAGCCTGGCCTGAATCTTGTCGGCATTCCGCTCATCGATGACCGCCGAGATCGCCGCCGGAATCAGTACGTCGCACGGAAGTTCGAGCAGTTCGGAGTTCGAGACCGGCTGAGCTTCCTTGTATTCCCGGATGCCCCCCTCGCGGCCCTGGTAACGGGTGAACAGCTCGCGGATCGGAAGCCCGTTCTCGTTGTAGATCCCGCCGACCGCATCGGAAATACCTACCACGATCGCGCCGCTCTCCTGAATGAGTTTTGCCGCCGTCGCGCCCACATTTCCAAACCCCTGGACGATGACTTTCGCGCCGTTCAAGTTGAGGCCGCGCGACTTTGCTGCCTCTTCCGTCGCAACCACAACGCCCCGGCCGGTGGCCTCGACGCGTCCCTCCGAACCGCCGAGTTCGATCGGCTTGCCCGTGACCACGCCCGGCACGGTGTGGCCCGCCTGCATGGAGTAAGTGTCCATGATCCAGCTCATCACCTGGGCGTTCGTACCGATGTCCGGAGCGGGGATGTCGCTGTACTGGCCGAACATTTGGCCAATCTCCGTCGTGTAGCGGCGCGTCATCTTCTCAAGTTCGCGCCGGGAAAGCTTCTTGGTATCGACCTTGACCGAGCCCTTGGCTCCGCCGTAAGGAATGTTCGCGACCGCGCACTTCCAGGTCATCCACATGGCAAGCGCGCTCGTCTCATCGACGTCGACATCCGGATGGTAACGGATGCCGCCCTTGGTGGGACCGCGGCTGGCGTTGTGCTGAACTCGATAGCCCTCGAACACCTCGACCTCGCCGTTATCCATTACGACGGGGAACCGGACGATGAGCGTCCGTTGGGGGGAGGCGAGGACGGTGTGGAGCCCAGCGTCCAGTTCAAGGTATCGGGCGGCCACGGCGAGCTGCTCGCGCGCCATCTCTAGGACGTTGGTATGGGTGCTCATCGATCGTTAGGTGGGTCGATCAGTCGGCGCAACAATGCGTAGAGAGGCATCGCGAGAGCACCATTGATCGCCGCGGAAAGAAGGGTACCCCCAAGGAACGGAAGGAGCGGGCCCCGGTGAGCCGGGATCATCACCATGCCCTGCGCGAGGATCGTTCCCAAGAAGGCGGAGAAGCCGACGACCGGCACGTTCGGAATAAGGCCGGCAAAGCGAATCCACCCTAGCACGAAGCCAAGGATCGTGCGGCTGATGGCATAGACCGCCATGTTCGCCCCGGCAAAGACCCCGCGCAAAACCCCCGCAACGAATCCGGCGATCGTTCCAGACCGCCGCTCCCCGAGAAGGGCGAGACAAGCGAGGGCAATGAGCGGAAAGTCCGGCGAGCCGCCGGAAATCGTCATGCGCGGGGCAAGCGCCTCTTGGAGCGCTCCTGCGAGCCAAAGCGTCGGAACCGCCACGAGCCAGAAGCGGGTGCCGTTCACCGAAGGATCTGAACCTCCTTCAGTTCACCCGGATTCATAAACGGCACAATCGTCGCCCGGCGGATCCCGTAATCCACGTCGTCTTCCACCGAGATGATTTTGCCCACCCGGAGGAGACGCGGAATACGGTCGGAATGACCGGACGTGACAACGATATCGCCCAACTTGGCCGGGGCGTTCGAATCGAAAAAGGTTAGGACCAGAGTCGTCGGATCACGACCCTTGAGAATGCCTTCCGTCGGCGGCTGACGAGACAAATCGAGTACCCCGACCTGCACCCCGACATTTGTGATCAGGGAGGCCTGACACCCACCTTTCCACACCGTTTGGACAATCGCCACCAGGCCATCGGCCGAGATCACCGGCATATTCGGCGCGATCCCTTTCTCCGAACCCACCGAAAGCGTAATTCGCCCTTCGTACTGCGCGAAGCCGACCACGTCGGCCATGACCCGTTCATGGCCCGGCAACGGACTGAGTTGCGCCAAGCCGCGAAGGTTCTCCACTTCGCTCTCCAGCAGACCGATACGCTCTTCGTAGAGGGACATCGCACCCAGACGGGCGCGGAGCATTTCGTTCTCTTGGGCGAGCCGATCGCCTTCGCGGAGGCGTCGCGACACATCGCTTCCGTTATCGAACGCCGCATTCATGGGTGAGGCGATGACGTTGACGACCGAGCGAATGACGAGGCTGAACGGATCCAGCCTTCCGTCTTTAGCGGCCGAACTTTGGGCGCGGGACAGTAACGCGGACGCGACGATGAGGGCGACGAGCAGGAGCGCGTCGCCGGAGCCAGGAGTTCGCTTCTCGCCTAGGCGCGTGACGACCGCTCCAGCATCTTGCGAATGAGCGGGCTCTCATGGAGCATTTCGACGACCATTCCGGTTCCGATCGCCACGCAGCTCAGGGGGTCCTTGGCAACATAGACCGGCATCAATGTCTCCTCACGGATTAACTGGTCCATGCCTCTCAACAACGCTCCGCCCCCGGCAAGGGCGATGCCATGGTCCATCGCATCGGCCGCTAGTTCGGGCGGGGTGGCTTCAAGCGTCAGCTTGACCGCCTCCACAATCGCCTTGAGCGGCTCCTGAATCGCCATGCGAACCTCGTCGCTCGTGATGACGGCGCTCCGGGGAAGACCGGTAACGAGATCACGGCCCTTGATGGTCATCTCCCGCTCCTGCTCGAGCGGATACGCGCTGCCAATCTCGATCTTGGTCGCCTCCGCCGTGCGGTCGCCGATTGTGAGGTTATAGGCTCGACGCACGTAAGCCACGATCGCATCGTCCAGTTCGTCACCCGCTACGCGGATCGAGCGGGAGTGGACGATGCCGCCCAGCGAGATGACCGCGACTTCCGTCGTGCCGCCGCCGATGTCGACGATCATCGAACCGCTCGGCTCATCAACCGGAAGCCCTGCGCCAAAAGCGGCGGCCATCGGTTCTTCGATGACGTACGCCTGGTGGGCGCCCGCGCTTCGGGTGGCGTCGATGACCGCACGCTTCTCCACCTCGGTCACCCCGCTGGGGATCCCGACGACGACGGTCATGCGCAGGATATTTCGGCGTCCGACGCGGCTGATGAAATGGCGGAGCATCGCCTCGGTCTGCTCGAAGTCGGCGATGACGCCATCCTTCAGAGGCCGAATCGCGACGATGTTGGCCGGGGTGCGGCCAAGCATGCGTTTGGCTTCTTCACCCACCGCCAACACTTTGCCGTCTTCTTTATTAATTGCGACGACACTGGGCTCACGGATGACCACACCCTTGCCCGAAACATGAACAAGCGTATTGGCCGTTCCAAGATCGATTCCGATATCCCGTGTGAATCGATGCTGGAATCGACTAAGAATCCCATTGCGACTCATCGCGCGGCGACCTCGGACCAGGACGAAAGGGAGGCAAGGCGAGAGGGCATTACGAAAAGGGGGCTCCGTGCGCAGTTTACTCGTATGCAACGTCATATCCGAACCCCCTATTTACGCCTCATTAATGCGGTATTCAGAATATTTTCATCAATTATCTCGGTTACCCCTTCTATCACGGGTATCTGAGGCTTTCGTAAGCGCATAATTCGTCCAAAGTGTTCCTCTGCGCTCGGGTTGCCACGGCCCACGATGTGGAGATCATGTTGAATCTCTGCTTCCCTCCCTCCCGCTTCACGAATGAAGTGAGGGAAAGGGAACGCGATCTCTGGAGCCGGGTTTGGGCGGTGTCCGCGGTGGAAGGGGTCATCATGGAAGACCTCGACAGTCGAGATTCTCCCGCCTCCGTCGCTATCCTTGTCGTTGCCTCGCTCCCGTCGGACCTCTTCGACTACCTATCACGGCCAGGTGGCCCCGATTTGGTGAGCGGCTTTGTCGAGGCCTTGGAAAGCGGCAAATTCCCCCAACTGGATGAAGCGGCGATCGGCCGCGCCAATGCCGGCAAAGGACTCGATAAGATCTTCCTCTGGACCGGCTACAACGGCGACGAAGCCCCAACCGCGGCGACGGTCAGTCTTCGCAGCCGGGTGGTGGCCGCCTACAACGATATCTTCTCGGGTAATCGGGTGCGCCGCATTTCCGTTGAATCGGAAGACGAGCGATTGCATCAACGGTTCCAGGGCTACGGCTACTCGATCATCCGCCAGCAGCGTGGGAAAGTTTTACTAAGCTTCAGCCGGGACGAAGCGTTTGCCGGCACCGAGATCTCAAGTCAACGCTTTTTCTCGTACGACCCTCCGGTCCTCGGTTTCACTTCCGCGCAACGGGACATCTTGCTCCTTGCCCGACAGGGATATACGGACCAAGAAGTGGCCGCCGCCCTGGGCAAGAGCGCGGACTCTGTCAAAAAACGTTGGAGCGGGATCTACGCCCGTTTCGCCCAAGTCTTTCCCGGCCGTCTCCCCTCCGCGGGCGAAGGCTCGCGAGGAATGGAGAAACGACGAACTCTTCTCTCGTACCTGAGGGACCGTCCGGAAGAGCTACGCCCCTACGGGCCTTGAGGGTAAACCTTGCCCATGCTCGGGCTTTTGGCCGGTCTTGCCTTAGTGTCACCTCTTCCGCCTCTTTTCAAAGGCCTCGGTGACTACCGTCGCCCCGTGACCCGCAACGCCCAAGCTCAACGGTACTTCGATCAAGGACTCGCCTTTCTTTACGGATTTAACAAGACCGAATCTTTCGCGCAGTTCTCCGCTGCGGCACGATTAGATCCCAAATGCGCGATGGCCTGGTGGGGCGTGGCGGCGGCTAAAGCCCCGGACATCAACAATCCGGAGGTTGCGGAGAGCGATTCCAAGATTGCGATCGACGCTCTTCGTAAGGCGCGCGCCTTGGACAAAACCGCATCCCCCGCCGATCGGGCACTTATCGAGGCGGAAAATCTCCGGTTTGGCTCCAAGCCCCGGGCCGCTTTAAACCTGGCCCACGCTAACGCGATGCGCCTCGCCTGGCGACAGTTCCCGAAAGACCCTGATGTGGGGGCACAGTTTGCCGACTCGCTCCTCAATCGCCGCCCCTGGGACCAGTGGCGGCCGGATGGTACGCCTCAACCCGGAACCCTAGAGGCCGTAGCGACCCTTGGTCAGGTTCTACGGTTCGCGCCGAACCACCCGATGGCGTTGCATCTTACGATCCATGCCTGGGAAGCGTCTCCTTACCCCGAGCGAGCTGACGCCGCGGCCGGTCGGCTACGCCAACTTGAGCCGGCGCTTGGCCACATGGTTCACATGCCCTCGCACATCGATGTCCGGCGGGGACGATGGCAGGAGGCTATTCTCTCTAACGAACGAGGCATCGCCGCAGACGCCGCCTTCCGCAAGGTTCGGCCGGCCTTCGATCCGTACCTCTTCTACACCGCGCACAACCACGCAATGCTGGGCTTCGCCGCTATGATGGGCGGCCAAAGCGCCAAGGCGATTCAGGCAATGGACGCCCTGGAGAGCCTGATTCCCTCAGATGTCGTGAAGTACATGGGGCCGGTTTTCGACGGCATGTTCTCCATGAGCCTAGAAGCGCGGGTGCGGTTCGGACGATGGGACGAGATTCTCGCCGTGCCCGAATACCCGGCGTACTATCCCATGAACAACGCTTTTCGGCGGGTCGCCCGTGGCGTTGCCTACGCGGCAAAAGGAGACGTGTTCAACGCGGAGGCGGAAGCCCTCGAATTTGCGGCGGCCCGGAAGCTTGTCACCGGCAAGGAACCGTACGGTCTGACGCCAAAGAACGTCATTCTCGACATCGCGGAAAACCTCTTGACCGGAGAAATCCTCCTCGCTAAAGGCGAAACGCCGGCGGCGCTGGACAGTCTCCGCCGAGCCGTCGCCTGCGAAGACCGCGTCCACTATGACGAGCCGCCGGACTGGGTTCTGCCGACCCGGCACGTCTTAGGCGTTGCTCTTCTCAAGGCGAAACGCCCGGCAGAGGCCCAAGCCGTCTACGAGGCGCAGCTCCGGAAGATGCCCAACGACGGGTGGGCGCTGAAGGGATTGACCGACGCGTTCGTCGCTCAAGGCAAGATCGCAAAGGCATTGGCGGCGCGGAAACAGTTTCAGGCGGCCTGGGCAGGAGCCGATATTAAGATCGGATCTTCATGCCTGTGCGTGCCAAAACCGTAGCCGCCCGGTTCTACTTCTTGTCGGCCTTAAAAACCAACGCGTCCCCGTCCATGCAGTACCGCAAACCGCCGCGCTCCTTAGGACCATCGTCAAAAACATGCCCCAGGTGACCGTCGCACCGGGCGCAAAGGACTTCGTTGCGAACCATCCCCAACGAGCCGTCCTCCTTGTACCAAACCGCATCCTTCGTAATCGGTTTCACAAAGGAAGGCCAGCCGGTGCCGGAGTCAAACTTGTCGGCGGTCTTATAGAGCGGAAGGCCACAGCCCCCGCAGTAGAAAACGCCGGGCACGTGGATATTGTTCAACGGGGACGAGAACGGTGATTCCGTGCCTTCACGGCGAAGAATCTCGAACGCCTTGGGCGACAGTTTCTTCTTCCACTCCGCATCGGTCATCACCACCTTGTCTTTCCTCACCGGTCCGTGGGCGGTGGCTTTTATGCTGGGCGCACCTTGCCCGGCTACGGCGGCGCACCCGATGGCGGCTAAGGCAACGAGTCCGAGCGCGGCGAGAGCATTCTGGCGAGTCATGGCTCATTCAACTCGGATTTCCGCCCAGTAGTTTCGCCGTGACCGAAACGTGAACTTTAACGCCTCGCTACAATGGGACCCATGAGGCGGGCAGTGAAGAAAAGGATCTACTTCTATGGTGGCTTCATCGCCGCCACGCTCAGCTTCTACTTCTATCAGCCCGTCCGAATCGACCTGTTCCCCCGGCCCGTTCCTTATCCCAACCCGCCGATCGATCCGGACGAAAAGGGGCTGTTCTCGAAAGGAGCGAAGGTTGCGATCCTGACCGCGCATCCGGATGACTGCGAGTACTACGCGGGGGCACTGGTCGCCAAGCTCCATAAGACCGGTGCGATAGTGAGTTTGGTCGCAATGACCGACGGCGACAAAGGGTTCTATCCCTGGGTAGATGCCGCCGCCAACCGCAAAGTCCGCCGAGCCGAGCAAACGGAAGCCGCCCGGCAGTGGGGAGCCGTCAGCGTCCGTTTCCTCGGTTTTCCGGACGGACGCCTGCGAGACAATGACGAAACGGTAGGCGCCGCCGCCGAAGCGCTCTCCGGCGTCCAATGGGTGATCACCTTCGATGGCGACTATCCCCCCAAAGTCGCCCACAACGACCACCGCACCGCCGGACTCATCGCCGAGAGGGCCACCCGGGCCGCCCACGCCACCTGGCTCGTCCGCTTCGCCACCCACGCCCCGAACGGCACCTTCGACCTCTCCGGATTCGACACCGAACAACACAACCTGCTCGACATTCACCGAAGCCAGTTCTCGGGAGAGAAAGAGAAGAATGTCTGGGGCACCATCTTCGAGTCAGGAACCGAAGACGGAGACCGAATCAGCAAAGAGTACGGCCTCTCCTACCGGGCCACCAAACTGTAACGTGGCGAGACCGTCCCGGTCTCGTACCTTCCAAGCTTTGTCCTGCTATCGCTACTCGACCTACTTCGAGAGGTGCTGGGCCAATAACTGATAAGACCGCATCCTCTCCTCGTGCCCGTAAATCATCGTGGTGACCATCACCTCGTCCGCCAGTGTCCGTGCCGCTAAATCCTCGATCCTTGACAAAACCTGCTCGGGCGTCCCCGCGATGATCCGACCGGCAATGGCGGAGGCGACGGACTGTTCTTGCGGCGAGAACGGATACTCCGCCGCCTCTTCGGGCGGAAGGAGAAGCGCCTTTTGGCCAGTCCTCAGGCGGGCGAAGGAGACCAGAAGGCTGGTGCTATAGAACAGCGCCTCTTCCTCCGTCTCCGCGCACACCACCTGCAAAGTAAGAATCGCGTGCGGCTTCGCGAGGGGACCCGGTTTGAATTCATTTCGGTAAGCGAGCATCGGACCCTCCGGATCCATGTCGCTGAAATGGGCAGCAAAGCCAAAACCCAACCCCATCTGCGCCGAAAGATGGGCGCTGAAATCCGACGAGCCGAGAAGGACAATGGGCGGTAGGGAAACGTCGATGGGATACGCGGTGATGGTCCCGCTATTGATCCGGGCCGGAATCGGCCCCTCGCCCAGGGCGATCAGTTCGCCCAGACGCGCCGGAAAGTCTTCGGCCATCAGCGCCTCGCGCGAGCCGCGGAGGAAAATAGCGCTTGCCGGATCGGTCCCGGGGGCGCGGCCGATGCCGAGATCGATGCGGCCCGGATAAAGCGCCTCCAGCATTTTAAACGTCTCCGCTACCTTTAGAGGCGAATGGTTTGGCAGCATCACGCCGCCGGAGCCCACGCGAATCGTCGACGTTGCGCCGGCCGCCAGCGCGATCATGATCTCGGGCGTCGTACTCGCGATCGTCGGCATGTTGTGGTGCTCGGCGTACCAGACCCGCTTATAGCCCAACTTTTCGACGTGCTGCGCCAGCTCGACACTTCGCCGCATCGCCTCACCGCTCGAAACGCCTTTTGGCAGCGGAACAAGGTCGAGCACGGAAAGGGGGATTGCCATTGCTATCCCTTCCTACGTCGTAGCTTCAACTTTTGTAGCGGAACGCAACCTAGGGCAAGGGCTTCGGAGACGGCAGCGGGGCACCAGAGCGTGCCGCTTTTCTGAGTTCCTCAAACGATTGCATAGCCTTGATCGGTTCGGATAGGTTCGACGAATTCGATACGAGATTTGCCATTACCGGAGACATCCTGGCCAGCTCATCATAGGCACCACCTAGGTTCTGGTCGGCCGCCTGAGTCGCCGAAATATAGTCGGTCCCGTCTTTGGGCATCGCTTTCCAAAAAGCGCGGAAGTCGTGGACAATCGTCGAGGCGGCATTTGTACGGGTGGGACCTCCGCTCCGCAAACGATCCCAGAGCCCTTCGCGGGGGATCCCCAACGACTTATCCCACTCTTCCGTGCCGATACGGCGAGCCGCATCGAGACAACTAGGGAGTTCAACGGAGTAGGCCCACCGGACGTCGATGGGCGCCCCAAGCGCGGAATCGATTTCTCGTCCAAGCCCCAGCTTGGCAGCCTGCCGAATGGCCGTAGAGCCCATCGCGATGGACACCAGTTGCGCGATCAGGTTCGGATCTTGGCGTGTGAGAACGGAGAGGCGAGCGGCGGTGAGCAGGTTCTCCTTCGGATCGATCCCCAGCGCGGCGGCGGCGACGAAAGTCTTTCCTGCATTCTTGACGACGGCGTACTCCGGCAGAAGAAGCCCAAAACCCTGCTGCCAAGGCCGCTCGTAGTCCAAACGCGGCATTCGCGAAGCTTGTCGATAGAGGTCCAGGAACGCTATGTTCTGGGCGAGGTATCGGCGAACCTGATCCTTTTCTTGAGTCGTAGCCGAGCCCTTCAGAACATCGTCCGTCTCCCGCCCCGGAAGCGAGATGGAATGAGACTTTTTCGAAGCGATCGCTTTGCGCACCAAAGTCGCCGCGTTCTCCCCTTGGGGCCAGGATTTCGAGATGGCAGGTTGGACATCGCTCAAATCGAGCAACAGTCCTTCCCGTTTGGCGGCGGCAAGCTCCCGGTTGAGCCGATACACCGGAAAATAAGCGGAGAAAACGACCGCCAGCACCATCGCTCCCACCGTCCCGGTCCAAATTGCTCGCCGTGTCACACGTCACATTGTAAGCCAACTCGGTCGACGGATCCCGCTACAATGAATCATTCGATGCTGAACCTTCTCTGCGCTGCCCTGATTCTTCAGTCCCCCGAAAACCGCGCGGCCGAGCTGGTCGCAAAAATGACGACCTCCGAGAAAATCGCGCAGCTGATGATGGACGCGCCCGCGATTCCTCGCCTCGGCGTTCCCGCCTATCACTGGTGGAACGAGGCGCTCCATGGAATCGCCCGGAACGGCGTCGCGACCGTCTTCCCGCAAGCCATCGGCCTCTCCGCCACCTGGGACACGGAGCTCATGCACGAGGTTGCGACCGCGATCTCCACCGAAGCGCGGGCCAAAAACAACCAGAATCCGAACGGCATCTACCACGGCATCACCCTCTGGTCGCCCAACGTCAATATCTTCCGCGACCCTCGCTGGGGGCGGGGCCACGAAACCTACGGAGAGGACCCGTTCCTAACCGGCCGGATGGGCGTCGCCTTTGTCACCGGTATCCAAGGCGATGGCCCGTACCTGCGCGCCGTCGCCACCCCTAAACACTTTGCCGTCCACAGCGGCCCCGAGCCGTTGCGGCACCAGTTCGATGCAATCACTCCAGAGCGGGACGTGATGGAGACCTACCTGCCTGCGTTCGAAGCCTGCATCAGGGAAGGCCACGCCCAGTCCACGATGGCGGCTTACAGCGCCTTCAATGGCGTACCCGCCACCGCGAACCATTGGCTGCTGACCGACCTTCTTCGCAACACCTGGGGGTTCGACGGGGCGGTGGTGTCGGACGTCGACTCGGTTTACGATCTTTGGAACGGGCACAAAGCGGCCAAAGACCGGGCAGAGGCGAGTGCGATGGCCCTGAAGGCGGGCGACGATTTGTGCAGCGGCGACACTTACCGCGGCCTTCCGGAGGCACTTCAGCGAGGACTCGTCGCCGAGTCAGATATCGACCGCGCGGCCACCCGGCTCTTCACCCTCCGCTACCGGCTTGGGATGTTTGACAAGATCCCGTACCAGCAGATTCCCGCGTCCGAGATCGACAGCCCGGCGCACGATGCATTGAATTTCGAGGCGGCTAAGAAAAGCTTGGTGCTTCTGAAGAACGACGGAGCACTTCCCTTCGGGCCGTCAGTCAAGAAACTGGCCGTGATCGGGCCAACGGCCGACGATCTTGGGACGCTGGTGGGCAACTACAACGGTGACCCTAGCCACCCCGTGACCATCCTCAGCGGTCTTAAAAAGCGGGCCGACGTCACCTACGCTCGTGGCTGTGCGTTGGCCGAAAAGCTGGACGACGGTCACGGACCGTTCCCGCGAGGGAGTCTGTTTACCGAGACGGACCAAAAGACGCCTGGTCTGAAGCGGGAGGTGTTCGCCGGACGAGACCTTTCGGGAGCACCCCTGCTCAGTTCCACTTCGACGGGCATCAACCTCCGCTGGACCCCGCCCAGCAGCCCCCGCGGAATCCCCGCCACCGACGTCTCTATCCGTTGGACCGGCGTCTTCGTCCCCCCCACTTCTGGCCCCGCCACCCTCGGCCTCGCCGGCGACGACGGCGTTCGCCTCTACATCGACGACAAGCTCGTGGTGGATGACTGGGCCGAAGGCGCCGAGCGGCCCCATGCCGCCAAGGTCGAACTGGTCAAAGGCAAACCCGTAAGGCTCCGCGTCGAGTTCTTCCAAGCCGCCGGCGACGCCGCTGTCCAACTCGGCTACAGCGTGCCCAACGGGCCGGACCTGGAGCTAGAAGAAGCCGTCCAAGTTGCCAAAGCCGCCGATGCCGTAGTGCTGACCCTCGGCATCACCCCCGGACTGGAGGGCGAGGAGATGAACGTGAACGCCGTCGGCTTCAAAGGCGGCGACCGAACCGCCATCGAACTGCCCAAACCCCAACGCGATCTGCTGGCTCGAATCTCCAAGCTCGGTAAACCGGTCGTGGTCGTCTTAACCGGCGGTAGCGCCCTCTCACTGGACACCAAAGCACCGAACGCGATCCTGGACCAGTGGTATTCCGGCGGACGGGGCGGCGACGCCGTCGCGGCGGCCCTTTTCGGCGATTTCAGCCCCGCCGGCCGTTTACCGTTGACGTTCTACCGCTCGACGGCGGATCTGCCGCCCTTTGAGAACTACGCGATGGCCGGCCGAACCTACCGCTACTTTGCCGGCAAGCCGCTCTTCCCCTTCGGTTTTGGGCTCTCCTATACAAAGTTCGCTTACGGAAAACCCTCGGTCGAACCCCTAGGCATCGTCGCCGGGAACACCTATCGGGTCAAGGTCAAAGTAACCAACTCTGGCGCAAGAGACGGCGAAGAAGTCGTCCAGTTCTACGCCCGCGCCGCCAAACCGCTTCCCGGCGACGCTCGCCACTCGCTCGTCGGTTTCCAGAGGATCGCCATTCCAAAGGGGACGACAAAGGAGGTTTCGCTTGTTCTGCCCGTGCAGCGGCTACGAGTCTGGAACCCGGCAAAGAAAGCGTATGAAGTTCGCCCCGGCGACTACACGATCGAAGTCGGAGCCTCGTCCGCCGATATTCGCGGCACCGCAAAACTAACAATCGGCTAACGTGGCGAGACCGTCCCGGTCTCGTACCTACCAAAGAGGTCCTGCTTGCGTAAGAGCAGGACCTCCTCAACATGGCACGCTTCGTACGCCTACTCCCGATGCGCTGCCGCCACCTCCTCCGTCACCCTGCCCGCGGCAACCATCTCATCCAAAGCTCCGTTTAGCGTCCGGCATTCCGGGTCGCTCGCCTGCACCTCTGCGAGATCGTCCCCGCTGATCAACGCCGCCCGAACCGCCGGCGTGTTCACCACATATTCGTAGGCCGCCACGCGCCCCTTTTCCTTACCGGGCAGCAGCCGCTGGGCCGTAACGGCAACCAGGTTCTGCGCTAAAGATCGGCGAAGAGCGTCCGCTTCCGAACCCGCCGAGGCGACGAGCCGTTCGACGGCATCCGCAGGACTGGACGCGTGAAGGTTAGCGATGACGAGATGGCCGGTATCCGCCAAAGTCAAAGCCCGCCGCAGTGCCTCAAAGGTTGGGATGTCGTCCATGGCGACCACATCCAAGTCCGCCTGAAGAATCGTGCTCAATGCGCTCTCATAGCTCTCGCAATCGTGCCCCACGTGAAGAGCCGTCACCAGGCTTTTCTTGCTGGCGTAGTGGAAACTGGGGTGATTCTCGAGCACGAAGATCCGGGCGCCTTTAACCTCGTTGATCGCATCCACCATCGACCAGCCGACCGTCCACTTGCCGCTTCCCGTGGGGCCGACGACCAGGATGAGCCCCCGGGTGGTCTTGATGAGCTTCTCAAACAGCGGCAACGCTCCCTGAGCGATGAAATCGAGAGGAGGGATCGTCTTTTGGAGGATCCGAAAGGTCGCAGCCAAGTTGCCCTCTCCAACCCGGAAGACGATTCCGACAAACGCGAGTTCGCCATGGACAATCGTCTTTTCAACCGTCAGCCCAGCCCCAAGGCGAGCCAATCCTTCCGGCGTCAGGAGCGGTTGCAGAAGCTCTCTTAGTGGAGGGATCGCGCCGTCGACGGGAACGAGGTCGACGGGAACGAGGTCGCCGGCTACGCGCAGCCATGGCGTCTCGCCATCGGCGAGATGAATATCGGAAGCCGCCTGCCGGACGGCCTCATCGAAGAGTTCGTAAAGGGTCATGGTGGTTGGTTTAAGAAAGGCGGACAAGCCCCTCGGAAGAGCCGAAGGGGACGATGCGGCGGGCGGGCGAACTGAGGCGAAGCCGAACCACCTCGTCTTGAAGCAGCGCGGTGGCCCCGCGAAGTTCGGCGATCTCTTGACGGAGAGCCCGGAGCTCGTTAAGTAACTCCCTCTCAACGGGCGGCGGAATCGTCCCGATGGCCGCGGCCACCCGGGCCGTCAAGTCGGTCGTCTCGACCTTCCACGCTTCAAAAGGAAATTCTTCGTTCATAGCGGTTCGCTCCATGCGGCGAGTCGTCGCCGCAACATATCGAGGGCATGGGCCTTACGGCTTGCCACGGTGCCGGCGGGGATCTCCAGGATCTCCGCGATTTCGGCCTGGGTCAGATCTTCGTAAGCGGAAAGCACGATCACCGCCCGATGGGTTTCGGGCAGAGCGCTCACCGCGTCCCGCACGGCTTGGGCCTGGGCCGTCCGCTCGATGCGGACATGCGGCCCTTCCATCGGGTCGATTGCCTCGTCGAGATCGCCATTTGGCCTGGCTCGACGAGTGTCGTCAATCAATAACCGGTAGGCCGTTTGCAACAGCCAAGCCCCCAACCGCCCATGCGGTCGATAAGTCTGGCGCCCCTCCCAAAGCCGTATCAAAGCCCCCACCGCCACATCCGCCCCCTTCCCGGAATCGCCCCCGGCCATCCGGATCGCGAACCGCTGCAAGCGGTCTTGGTGGCGGCGGACGATGGCGTCAAAGGCGACGGTATCGCCCCCTTTCGCCCGTTCCATCAGCACGTCATCCTCGTCCATACCGTTCTCAGTGGGTAAACGGAATGATGGGGGGAATTCTTCAAAGAATTCTGCTAACGATGGCGGACGGTTGATTACAGTGGCTCACGATTGCCCGGCGCAATCGTCAGCCATGTTGGCCATGTCAGTAATTGTTTTGAGAAAGATGGTCAAAAGTTGACCTCCCGCCAGAAGGCAAAACGATAGGTGCCGATGAACACGGAACGAAAAGATCTGGTGGGGAGGGTGACCAAAGAGCTGGACGAAGCGCTCAGCGTCAAATCGCTCGCGGACGAAGCCTGCTACAGCGTCGCCCACACCTACCGAATCCTTCAAAAGGCGGGACAGCAAAAGCCCCTCCGCACGCGGCGGCGACTGCTGATGGAACGGGCGGCTTGGGAATTGACGCATCGCGCAACGTCTGTTTCTGAGATCGCCCTGGATGCCGGATTCGAAAGTTTGGAAGGCTTCTCGAGGGCTTTCCGAACCGCCTACGGTGTCTCTCCGAGGTCGTACCGCCGACTGGCTCCCACCGACTACCGGTTGGGGACCGAGGCGTTCCATTTCGCACCCGCCGCCACTTCCTTGGATCGTCGGCAAGGACAAATCACCATGACCCTTCTCGATCTCATCTTCGACGACCACAAGCGCCAGATCCACAAGGCGCTCGACATCTACGCCGAACTCTCCGAAGAACAACGGTCGGCGATCATCAAAGACGCCAGCCCTTTCCCTTGGGAGCCCGACGACCTAACCCTCGCCGAGGTGGTGGCCCGCAACTGCGGCTTTGGCGAGCCTTGGATTCACCAACTGGACGGCGAGCCGGAGACAAAGCACGACGGGACGATTGAAGGATTGCGGGCGCTTCTGGAGGAGAACCACCGCCGGTTTACAAATCTGGTTCGCAGGGTGGAAAAGGAGGGTTCTTGGGACCTCACCTTTGTGGATGCCGAGTGCGATCCGCCGGAGGTGTTTACCTATGGCGGCATCGTAAACATGCAGATCGTGTACACCTCGCACGAACGAGTGGTTCTGGAGCAACACCTCCGCCGGATCGGCAAGCCCATCAGCTTCTGAATTCGGAGTCCCTTCCTTTGCGGTCTCTCGGACCGTGAGAGGAAAGGGACGGAGGTCGTAACCGTCCATATC
>FTBF01000232.1_pt1 | contig 23803 bp, 25 predicted proteins | sample 1639301 | NCBI WGS metagenome assembly FTBF01 (sample SAMEA3914864, study PRJEB12502) | metagenome | biome: forest; material: soil | place: USA | collected 2012-03-12 | depth 0.3 m
CCCCTCCGGGGGAGAGGGGCAGGGGTGAGGGGCGACAACCCAACAAATTCTAGGTCCCTCCGAACCTGGGGATGGCTTTCACCAATTGTTAAGCCAAAACAGCAATGGGGGCAGGCGAGACCCCCTTCAACTAAAAACCGTCAATCGTCTATCCTAGCCACATGAGCCTTCAACAATCTGCGGCGATGCTGTTCCGCGAAGCCTTCGAAGGGCGCGAAGAAGGGAAGAACTCCACGTGGTTCGTCGAAGGGCGCGAGGCCATCCTCCCAACCCTCGACGAGATCGACGCCATGGCCGCGTCCCACTCCCCGGGCTCGGGATTGCCGTCGATCGCCGCGCACGCCTATCACCTCCGCTACATCCTCCAATGGGTCAACGTCCCGGCAGGAGGCGAAAAACCGACGGGCGATTGGAACTCCACCTGGGAAAAGGAGACCGTCTCCGACGCCGAGTGGGACGCCCTTCGCGCCGAGATCAAGGAGCGATACGGACGGGCCGTAAAGTGGCTTGCCGAAAACGAGGACTGGTCCTACGAAGACGCCCACCCCAACTTCCTCGCCCCATTGCCGCACGTGGCCTATCACCTCGGGGCGATCAGGGTGCTGTTGAAGTTGGTGAGCTGATTTTCAAAATCTAAATCGAAAATCACTTCAACCCCGTCATCGCAATCCCTTCCGTGATGTTCTTCTGGAAGATCAGGAACGCCACCAGCATCGGCAAAGTAGCCAAAACCGCCGCCGCCATCATGATGTGGTACTGCGTCACATACTGCCCCTGCAAGATCGCGATCCCGACCGGAATCGTCCTCATCGAAACGTCGTTGGTAACGATCAGCGGCCACGCGAAGTCGTTCCAGTAGCCGATAAACGTGAAGATCGCCAACGTCCCCAGCGCCGGCTTGCAGAGGGGAAGCATGATCTGGGCAAAGATCCGGAGATGAGTGGCGCCGTCCAGGAAGGCGGCCTCCTCAAGCTCGGCCGGGATGCCCAGAAAGAACTGGCGCAGAAGGAAGACGCCGAACGCGCTGGCCCCGCCGGGAAGGATGAGAGCGGGATACGTGTCGAAGAGGCCAGCCCGCGTGATGATCACGAACACCGGAATGAGCACCACCGGAGCCGGGATCATCAAGGTGCTCAGGATGACCCGAAAGATCCCCTCACGCCCCTTGAACTTCAGCCGCGAGAGCGCGTAGGCCGCCATGCTCGTGACGCCGAGGACCAGCAACGTGCCACAGAGCGAGATGAACAGCGAGTTCGCGAACCAGCGGGCCACCGGGAACTCCTTCGCGTTCTTGAATAGCTCCCGATACCCCTCGGTGCTGACCGGCTTGGGAATCCAGCGGATCGTCTCGGAGATCGTGTCCTCCGGCCGCTTGAAGGACGTCGACACCATCCAGAAGACCGGTGCAAGCATCGCCAGCGCGAACACGATGAGCACGGCGTGCCAGAAAATCCGGGACACCTTATGCCGCATGGGGGAGGGGGTTATTCCCGAATTGCTAATTACCCTGCTCATCTTTGAACATCTTGGACCATACTCGATTATCTTCGCGCAGATGCGAAAGATTTCAAGATGAAAACGATACGCCGCGCGATGACGCTCGCCCTCCTCGTCTTGGCCGTGGCCGGATGCAAGGATCGGAGCCAGGTGGACGCAAACACGCCCCTTAGGTTCTGGAACGGCTTTTCCGGTCCCGACGGGCAGACGATGAAGAAGATCGTCGAGGCCTACAACGGCGAGCATCCCGACGGCGCGTTCGAGATGCAGATCATTCCCTGGAACACCTACTACGACAAAGTAACCCTCGGAATGGCCTTCGGCGGCGCGCCCGACGTCTTCATCATGCAGGTCAGCCGGCTCCCGCAGTATGCGGATGCGGATGCACTAGAACCCATAGACTCCATGTTTTCCGCCAGCGGACTGAAGGCCAGCGACTACGTCGACGTACCGTTCAAGTCCGGGTTTTGGAAAGGGAAGCAGTACGGCCTGCCCCTCGACTGCTGGCCCCTCACCCTCTACTACAACAAGAAACTGTTCCGCGAAGCCGGCATCGACCATCCCCCGACCGACCTCAAAGAGTTTCTGGAAGACGCCCACAAGCTCACCAAGCAGGACCGCAACGGCAAGACGACCCAGTACGGATTCGCGTTCGCCGAGATCCACAACAACCTCATCGCCATAACCGACCAGTTCGGAGGCAACGTGATCGACCCGGAAGGGAAGCAAGCAACCCTCAACTCCCCGGAGGCGATCCAAGCCGTGGACCTGGCGAAATCGTTCTTCACCACCGAGAAGATCGCCCCCGATCCGCAAGGGGCCAACGCATGGGACAGCTTCAAGACCGGACGGGCGGCCATGGTCATGCAAGGCATCTACATGATCGCGGACCTCCAGGCGCAGAAGAGCCTGGAGTTCGGCGCCGCGCCCGTGCCGATGTTCGGCCCGAAGAAAGCGGTCTGGGCCGGCTCCCACATGCTCTGCATGCCGAAAGGACTTCCGGAAGCCCGGAAGAAAAAGGCCTGGGCCTTCATCAAATACCTCTCGGACAACTCGATCAAATGGGCCGCCGCGGGCCAGTGCCCGGTCCGCGTGACCGCGCTGGCGAGTCCCGAGTTTAAGCTCCTCGAAGGCCAGTATCAGGCGGCGCGCCAGCTTGGCTACGTGCAATACGAACCCCAGAGCCCGGTGATCGGCCAAGTGAGCGGCTTCGCCGACGCAAGCTGGGAAGCCATCCTGATGAACGGCGAACCGGCCGGCCCGGTCCTGGAGACCTCGGCCCACCGGATCAACGCCGTCATGGAGCGGAAATGAAGAAGCGCGAAGGCCTGGTAGCCGCCGGGTTCTTGGCCCCGTACGGGGTCCTGTTTACCGTCTTCCTCCTGATCCCGCTCCTCTACGGCTTCTGGATCAGCCTCCACAAATGGCAGCTCCTCAGCCCGCAGACCCCTTTCGTGGGCGGCGCAAACTACGAGAGCATCCTAAAAGACGAACTGTTCCGCATCTCCGTAGTCCGCACCGCGATCTTCGTCCTGATCGCCGTGCCCCTAGGCAATCTGCTCTCCCTCGCCCTGGCCTCCGGCCTCAACGCGAACTTAAAGGGCACGACGTTCCTCAAGGTCGCGTTCTACCTGCCGGTAATCCTCAGCGTCTCGGTCGTCGCCCTGCTCTGGCGCTGGATGTACGACACCACAAACGGCCTAATCAACCTCAGCTTCAACATCGGCATCCCCTGGCTCGCCAACGCCAAATGGGCTATGCCCAGCTTCGCCTTCATGTCCATCTGGTGGGGCGCCGGCGGGAATATGCTGGTCTATCTGGCCGCCCTAAAAGGGGTCCCAAAGGAGCTCAACGAGGCCGCCGAACTCGACGGCGCCGTCGGCCTTCGCCGCTTCTGGCTAACCACCCTGCCCCTCATCCGCCCGGCCCTGGCCTTCGGCGTAGTAATGTCCTTCATCGGCGCCTCCCAAGTCTTCGGCCAGATCTACATCATCACCAACGGCGGCGGCGGCCCCGCCTATTCGACCCTCTCCGTAATCCTATACATGTACCAGCAGGGCTTCAGCAACTACGAACTAGGCTACGCCTCCGCCGTGGCCTACACCCTGTTCGTCCTGGTACTCCTGGTGACCTTTGGGCTGTTGAAAGGGTTGAAAGCGAGCGAAGCGGCGACATAGGCGTTAAGCAAGCCTTGGAATAAGGGAACGCAACGCGTGTAGTCGGAGGCGCAAGCCTTCGGTGAGCCCATCAAATCTAAACGCGGTAAGGGCGTTGCACGGGTTTCCCCCCTTCTTGGTAACAATGCCCTGGGGGCCGAGGAGGTCCTTCTTTCGTCTTGTTTAGTCTCTGCCCCCGGGGCTCTCCCTGGGCGTTACGCTGGGGAAAGCCCGGGGGCGACGGCCGGGATGCACTTGTGCCCGCGTGCTCCGTGACCCGGTTGCCGGGTTTCCCCACTTCTTGGTAACAATGCCCTGGGGGCCGAGGAGTTCCTTCTTACGTCTTGTTTAGCCTCTGCCCCCGGGGCTCTCCTCATAGCCGTTAAGATAAGCCTTGAAGTAAGGGAACGCAACGCGTGTAGTCGGAGGCGCGGGCCTTCGGTGAGCCCATCAAATCTTTCCAAACCGCCGCAACACCCCCCCGTGTTTGCGGACAACCCACCATGCTCCACACCCCGCCCCCAGAAATCACCGCCTCCTGGGAACCCCAATGGGTCGACCTCGGCCGAGACACCCAAAGGCGAAAACTCTGGCTCCGCATGCAGCGCGATCCCCGGGTTGAGGGGAGCAAGACGCTGATGGAGTTCTATGCCAACCGCCGCCTCGTCAAGTCGGCGGTCGCCGACGGCGACATCTTCATGGCGGATATCCCCGTCAAGGTGGCTACCCACGGAACCCAATGGTTCCTGTTTTACGACACCACTCCCGGCGCCGGGGATTCATGGCGCACGAACTACCTGGTGATCCGGCGTCGAGACCTCCGGTTCCAGAAGTCGGGCGAATTCGAACACGGCGACCCCTCATCCTTCGAGAAGACCGGCCGGTTCGATGAGTACAAACTGCTCAAATACCAAGGCGATGATCGGTTCTGGAAACTTGGCGTCGACGGATACAAAATTGTCGAGTGGCACTGGAACGCCCGCCGGTTCCGTTTCCAACCCCTTCGCCACTGGTATTCGCCCCGCGCTCCCCGAAGATTGGACGAACGATGGGACGGCCCGCGCATCCGCCCACCCCTCGTCGGAACCCTAGACGATTTCCGCCCCCTCCACCCCTCCGCCTACGGCCTCCCCAAATCCATCCACATCCAAATCTCCCCAAGCGCCGTCAGACTCGTCACCGGCACCCCCCACTGGGACCAACTGCACCTAATCCAAGGCATCAAAACCCTCGCCGCCTGCGACGTAGAAATCGGCGCCCTAGACCCCCACAACCCCCCAATCCTGACCCGATCAAAACGCGGACTCGTCCTAACGATCACCTCCTGCGTCTTTCGAAAGGTCCGGGTGAGCAAGTTTCGACTTGCGATAAACCCCTATAGCGTCACGCCAATCGGCTCATGGCTCAAGCCAGCTTGGACGCCGTGTGATCGATCTCGCTAGGAGCCGGCGCCCCCCAGGTTTTTCGGCCAGATCTACATCATCAACAACGGCGGCGGGCGGCGGTACGGCCTATTCGACGATGTCGGTGATTCTGTACATGTATCAGCAGGGGTTCAGCAACTACGAGCTGGGGTACGCGTCGGCGGTGGCGTACACGCTGTTCGTGCTGGTGCTGCTGGTGACGTTTGGGCTGCTGCGGGGGCTGCGGGCGAGCGAGGCGGCGTGAGCGATTCGCAAGGCCGCCCGGCGATGGAGGCTCTGAGACTACGAAGAGTTGAAGAAGGTCCCATTCCCGGCATCGAGAAGATTCCATTTGAACTCTAACGTTAAGATGAAACTTTGATTTCTGTTGCAGGGACTTCAATGAGCGCTTCAAGAGCAGTTCGTATGGGCGTATAAAGCTCCAACTCAGCGCCAAGGCTTTCAATCGTGATAGCGAGGCTGTACTTCGCTTTCTCGTCCGAGTTTAGGTCCCAGCCTTTGTGACCTTGGACGGAAATGCAAAAATCCTGCGGAAATTCATGCGCTTGAAGAATCGCCCAGTCTTTCTGTAGCGTTCCGACGCTACGATTAACACCCTGAATCACGCCCCACTGGTCTTGCTCTCGCAACATCCAGTTAATTTGGTCAGAGCTGTCGCGTGCCGCGGTGCCGCTCAGCTCCTCGATTACCCGCGCCGCAAAGGACTCGTAACTTTCACTCTTGCACGAAGATTTCCAGTCGGCCCAGGTCGATAGGTAGCCGCGGGGATTTCGACGGGTCCTCTTTGGAAGAGCTGCATAAGACAGAGCGACATCAATCCGGATGCGAGAGTTATCGCTCGGGGCTCGAAGCTCGTCAGGAATGGGAACTCTGTAAACGTGAGCCTCAGTCCCGCCGATTTCCTTAAAGCCTTGAGTGATCAAGGTAACTCGACTGTCCGAGCTATACAGGGCTCGCTCTTCATCCGGAAGGCCAAAGCCTATGAGACGTAAAACATCCGATTTATTCTGATCCTCTTTCTCAGCCCACGCTGGCCATCGAGCCGACGTTGCGACAAGAGCCCGATACAAAAGGGCCGGCTCGCCCGGTAATTGCTTCTGAATCTCCGCGAGCATCCCGGTTACTCTTGGCGCAGCAAACGAGGTTCCGAATCCATCTTGCTGAGTTAGACGCCCTGGCTGAAAGGTCGTTCGGATGAGCTCAACCGAACTTTGAAGATGTGGTTTAGCACGAGGTGCTGAACCTGAATCAATTGCATAATCTCCGCCAACTTCGACGACATCCGGCTTGACTGAGTCCCAAATCCCGTGCCCGCTCGTTGTAAAAGGCGATGGGCAAAGATGGGGGGCCATGTTGCGGTGATCACCGTACACCCAATCACCAGGGGAGATTGAGCCGACGGTGAGTGCTTGGAAGCTCTGGGCAGGACTTCCAAGCCGGCACTCTTGGCGCAAAAGATACTCCGGATATTTTCGTCTGCGCGACAAGTGGTAATTGACATCCCGGTCTGCCAAATTCGGGTCGTTGAGAACTAGGTTGCCAGCCGATTGAACGAAGATAATATCGTGCTTGTAGCTCGCAAGGTCGATGGCGGTCGCCCAGGCCGACATGTACATCTGACGATATCCTTCCTCGGTATTAATTGAGTGATTGAAAATTTTCGGCTTTGGGGCGAGAGCGAGTGAATGGTCAACGACGCTCTTGATGTAGTCCTGGGGACTAAGCTCGTCAGGCACTCCACATTGCGCGTCGAGCACCCTGAGATTTCCAATCGCAAAAGGGCTTTTATAAATTCCTTGAGCAAAGCCATCGCGATATAGAGCAGCGCCAGCGACTCTTGTTCCGTGTCCATTTGGAAGGAAGTCGTCGGATACGCTCGCATCGCCAGGCAAAAACGACTTGGAAACATCCGGCCGGACGGCAGCATTTAGAAGTGGGTGCTCTTCTTGGATGCCACTGTCGATAAACATAACAAGTGGAGCTCCTTCGTCTGGAGCTTGTAAGGTTGGATAAGGTGAGGCAGGGTCCGTGCTCACGGGCGAGGTCACGCTCCAAACCTTTTCAACTTCAATGACCTCGAAAAGTTGGGGATGATTGAGAACAATGTCTCTGAGACCCAAGCCATTGATTCGTGCTCGCAGAGTAAAACTATCTGGAAATTCGGTTGCGTTGTGCTGCTCTAGAACAACCCCTTCATAGCTCTGCACCCATTCAGAGAGTTCGGTTTCGCGCTCGATTAGAAGTGCGTTAAACTTTTCCCACCACTGGCGAAGCCGGCCTTCATGTTTTGCCATATAGATGGCGTAGTGCTGGTCTGTTTCGGCAACTCTCCGCTTCGGTGGCTTAGGGACCGGCGTTCCAGCAGGAAGCGCCGCAACCCTAATTTTGTAGTTTTCGACACGCTTCGCGAACCCTTCGTCGTCCTCATCCTCTTCCTGAGCTCGCTTTTCAGGAAACTTTGTTGTGCCGTTACACGCAACGCTGATATCGACTACGTGCTCTGTCCCATCGTCAATAATTGGCCACTGTCGAAGTAGGTCTTCCGAGAGAATCCGAGCCAGTCGAACTGCCCTATCTTCACCCTCTTCTACAAGCTCGTAGACCTTCGCCGCTGAACCTGACTGTTTTTGATTCTTTTCGAACGCGTCTGCCTTCTCAAGGAACTTCGTGAGGTCAATATCCTCAGATGCCACAAGCACAATTCCATCCGTGCTCTCGGCGACTACTTCAAAGTCAAAGGAGCTTCGAAGGAAATCTAGATTCGAATTAGGTTCTGTGCGAACTATTAGCGGTGTGCCTTCAGGTATCGGATGCAATTCGCCATCAGGGCGTTCTTTAAGCCGTCGTTTGACGTCCGTTGAAACACGTTGTGCGACACCTTTCAGGTACTGACCGTGAGCAGCGTAGTCTTGGCGATTCTTATCGGTTTGAGTCTCTTTGTTCTTTGGTCGGCCAGGAATGATTGGCTTGCCAGAAGTGACAAGCGGCATGGACAAATGAATGTATCGACTCGGGACCATCAAACTTGAACCTAATGCTCGATAGGCGTTCTAAACTGAACTTCTATCGCCCTTATTACATCAGCATCAGAGACCTGTTTTCTGCCGGACAATACAGCAGTCTTGCAACTGTCCTGCGCAAGTTTAACGATTTGAGTTGCCGACTGGCCTTTCACACGCTCGGCTAAGTTTGGAAAGTTGATTAAGCTTGTGTTGAGGCCCATCATCGACTCGCGAAGGAGTCTTTCTACTTCTCGAATCTCAGGAAGCGGAACTTCGAATACATCGTCAAAACGTCGGAACAACGCTTCGTCAAGTGCTCCAGTCAGATTGGTCGCGGCAACGACAAGTCCGTTGCCCTCAAAATCTTCGAGCAGCTGAAGAAGCGTGTTGACGATTCGAGGAACTTCCCCTACATCGTTGGTGCTCTTTCGTGAGCGAGCTATGAAGTCGCACTCATCCAAGAAGAGCAAACACGGTTGCTCGCTCGCCATCGTGAAGACTTCACGGAGGTTCTGAGCCGACTCTCCAAACATGGACGAGAGAAGAGCATCGAACCTCACCCGGTAAAAAGGAAGCCCCGTGTTGTAAGCCAGCCTCTCGGCACCTAAAGACTTGCCGCATCCGGGAGGACCATAAAGGAGCACTCTCCTCTTGTGGCGAAGGCCATAACTGTTGAGTCGCTCTCTCGCAGCAAACTCGCTTTCGATAGTTTTAAATCGCTCTTCGACGTGCGATGAAAGAACCATCTCATGCCGAAGCGTCTCGGTCGCTCGAAATGTAACGAGCGGGTGTTCGGAACGCTTAGCCTTTGGCAGCGACGAAAATGCGCGTTGGGGAGCTGATGTACTTTCCTTGACCGGCGTGGTGAGAATCGCGTGGAGCTGCTCTGCAAGAACGTCGTGCCCCTTCTTCCTTTCGTCAGCAACGACCATCGAACAAAGCTTCTCGAGCTCCGCAGGAGAGCCCAGAGAAACCGCTCGAAATAGTCTTTTAAGGAGATCCGCTCTCATCGAAGGGTCCGTCTTATCGAAGGTAGATTACTTGTCACTATACAGATTGGTTCGAAAGTCTATCGATTCTTTGTGGTCTCGCTAGCGCCTCAAAAGCATGGCACTAAAGAGCGACACACATACTGGTCAGACGTCTGAACAGCCACGAAGGATGCTAAATCCCGAAGGCGGCTCGGCGGCTGGCTCCGCATCCAGCGGGATCCGCCGGCGCAGCGGTTAGGTGGGAACGGCGCGCTCTCGCCGAGTGGTACTCGGCGGTCCGGTTTGTATTTGGTGACCGGGGTGGTTGGGAGGTTCGCGCGAAGGGGCTCGCGCGCAACGGGTTCTGACGACCTGTCGATTTCCGGTTCGGCCGTTCGACCATGTGGTGAAGGCAGGAAACTCCGTCAATCGGCACTGAAAAATGGCAACGCTCATATTTGGAATGATGCAGTCCCTCGACGGCTACATCGCCGGCAAGGAGAGTCTCTTGGAGATGCCCCCGCCCGGCCCTCTGCTTCATCGGCATTTCAACGATCATGTCCGAACCTTGGGGGGATGCTTATACGGCAGGCGGATGTACGAGATCATGCGCTACTGGGACGAGGAGCAGGCAGGCTGGGACGAAGTCGAGCACGACTTCGCCGACGCCTGGCGGGCTCAGCCGAAATGGGTGATCTCGCGGACCCTGAAGTCGGTCGGACCCAACGCGACCCTCGTCAGTGAAGACATCGAGGGTTTTGTGCGGAAGCTGAAATCGGAAGTCGAGGGCCAGATCGACGTAGCAGGCCCCGAATTGGCGGGCGCTCTTTCCGACCTCGGACTTATCGACGAATACCACCTCTACTTCCGTCCGTTTGTGCTTGGCGGCGGCAAGCCCTACTTCGCCGGTCCTCGTCCCCCGCTACGCCTTGTCGAGACGAGAATGGTAGGTGAGGACGCGATCAAACTCACCCTTGTCCCCGCCTAACTAGGACCTTCTGGTTACTATGCGGTCGTTGATAGCGAGGGGCGAAGCCCTGGTGCGTGGGGGCATTACATTTTCGAACCAACAAAAAAGCCCTTTCCGCCAAGGTGGCAGAAAAGGCCTTGAGGTAATAATACACCGTTTGTCGGTCAATTAAAGCGGTGACTAGGCCCAAAGTCCCAAAAGAAAAAATAAAAGCAATAAAATATCTCAGGCTACCGAGATTTCACCGAGAAAAAACGAAGATTTGAACCTAAAATCACCCCCAACAAAAATCCACTTTGAACCTAACCCCTCCACACATTAACAAGAAAAACCAACCATAGGCCCCCTTTCAGAACCCCTCGCCCCTCCCAAACGAATCCTGGGAAGGAGAGGGGCAGGGGCGAGGGGCGAGAGCCCCCCGAGAGCAGCCAAAAACAAACGCCGAGTAATGGTGCCCCTTGAAGCGAGGCACGAGCCGTGACCCCCAAACAGAACACGAGAGCAAAACTTTCCCCGACCTGTCGAAATCCGATCCCGCCGTTCGACCCAAGATGGAAAGTAATGACCAACTCTCTCTCTTGGGCCACCGACATCACCGCCGTGACCCTCCTGGTGACAGACCTCGAGGCCACGAAGGCGTTCTACCTATCAACCTTTGGATTGCCGATCGTGTACGAAGACGAAAACTGCGCCGTCTTCCAGTTCAAGAACACGATGATCAACCTCCTAAAGGAGTCCGCCGGAGATGAACTCCTCAGCCCCGAACCCATCGGCAAGCCGGGAGCCCGTTCCGTCTTCACGATCGGAGTCGACGACGTAGACGCACTCTGCGCGGAACTCACCTCCCGCGGCGTCCAACTCCTAAACGGCCCAATGGACCGGCCGTGGGGAATTCGGACCGCCAGCTTCAAGGACCCGGCCGGGTACGTGTGGGAGATCTCGAAGGCGCTATGACCCAAAAAGAAATTATCAAAGGTCGGCTAGGTACCTCTCGCTGGTGGCTGAACGAGGTGCTTCCCCGGTTGTCGCCAGAGATGCTCGCTTGGGCGCCCGCCGAGGGCGTTCGGACAGTGGCCGGGCTACTTGTCGAGATCATCTCCGTCGAAGCCCAACTCGTCCCGGCCTTGAAAGGCGGGAAGCTGCTGACCGACGAGGAGCTCGCGGAGATTGCCAACGAGGAGAACAGCCTAGAGGCTCTGGTCGCGGCCTTACTCGAGGTGCGAGCGCGCACGCTCGAGTGCCTGGAGGGGCTAAGCGAGGCCGACGTGGCCGCCGACGTAACCTTGCCGCAGTGGTACGGAGCCTTCTGGCGGACGCCTCTCCCGCTTGGGGAGCATTTTCGAAATATCGCCGAGCATGAGTTCTATCACGCCGGACAACTGATGACCTACCTGTGGGTGAGAGGAGACAACCCGTACGACTGGTGATGAACGTCGAAGAACAGATCGAAGAGTACATTGCCGGCCAGCCGGAGCCCAAGCGGAGCGACATGCAAGCGCTGCACCAACTCGCGCTTGAAACCTCCCCGGGGTGCCGGTTATGGTTCACCGATGGTAAGAACGAAGACGGCAAGGTGGTGGCCAATCCGAACGTGGGATATGGGTTCTACACCATCCAATATGCCGACGGGACGACCAAAGAGTTCTATCGGATTGGGCTGAGCGCGAACACGTCCGGCATCTCGGTTTACGTCCTAGGGTTGGAGGATAAGACATACCTGTCCAAGACCTTTGGCGGGACAATCGGCAAGGCAAGCGTGACCGGGTACTGCATCAAGTTCAAAGCCAACAAAGACATCGACCTCGAAGTCCTTCAAGCGGCGATTCGATATGGCTTTGAGGCTTAAGAGTGGTGCCGCCAGGATGGCGGCACCACTTAACGGCTATAGGATAGGCCGGCGTCGGCGCGCCACCGTCAGCAGGCCCACCGCAAACACCGGCACCGCGAAGAGGGGAAGGTTCGCTTGCTTCGGCGCGGGTGCGGGCCGGGGTGCGAGGGCGACCTTTTTCTTGACGAAATAGATGTCGTCCTCGGCGGGGCGAGGGAAGTTGTTGTCGACAAACGTCGCCACTTGGACGTTGTCCGGGATCTCTTCCGCGGGAATCTTGATCTGCTTCGCGAGCAGCGCCGAGGTAGCTTCCGGAATCGGGGCCGTCCACTGCGGGGTCTGCCAAGTACCGTACGTACCGATATTGGCGTCGTAGTCGCCGACCGAGACGAAGTACACCCGCAACGTTCCCTTCTTATTGACCAAGATGTTGCTGCTCGGCACGTAGAACGGGTTGAACGGCTTCTTGGTCTTGAAGGTCATGCGGACGGTGCCGGTCGAGGCGGCCAGTTTCGTCTTATCGATGACCCGGAACGCGGTCAGGTACCAGCCTCGCTTCGTGTAGCGATCGGCCCACTTTTCCACCTCGGGTGTGGAGATATATCCGTGGCTGTTCATCCAGTCGTTGATCGCATGGGCATCGGTGGACCAGAGGGTGGTGGCGTGGAAGCCCGCGACATCGGCCTCCTGGATGACTTTAACCTCGGCCAACTTGGCCCGGTCCATCCCGCCGGCGCCAAAGCTTCCCCGGGCGAGAAATTGAGGAGGGGGTGGGGCGAGGCTCGCCAGGGTGTAGAACGCTTTGGTGGACGCCTCGTGAAGATCAGGCTTACCGGGGGTCGGGGCGATGAAGCCGAAATCGTCGGCCCCAGAGCGGAAGTTCGCGTTCCGGATGAAGTGCTCGGTCTGATGAGCCTCGTCCCAGATAACAATGTTGGTCTGATCTCCAAACACCACCGGCTTGCCCGGAGGGCCAACGCCGGAGCAGGCCCAGACCGAACAGGTCAGGACGATGGTGCCAAGGGTCGATGCGGATCGCGCGGCGTTTCGGCGATGCGGCGTTGCAGAACGTTCCATAACTGCTCAGACGCGCGGCGGTCGGGGACGTGTCGGGCAAACCGTCAGGGCACCAGCCGCCGAAATCCGTGGCCGAGCACGATGAGAAGGAACAGCAGGTTGCGGGGAAGCTGCAGCAACCCAGGTGCGCCGATCCGGCCACCACTTGATAGCCGGCGGAGATAGGCTGGCCCGCGGATGGGCTCCCAGAGGGCATCTACCCATTCGGGAGGTGGTGGGTCGGCGAGGGCAACGATGCCGCCGACCATCGCCGCTACGGTGTCGGCGTCGCCGCCAAGCTCGATCGCTTCGGTGACGGCCGCGCGGTAGTCCCGGGGGTGGCGCTGCCAAACCCCGAGGGCGGCAGGGACGCTCTGAAGGACGAAGCCGGAGGGGCCTTTTTCAGAGGTGAAATCGAGGGGCCAGTCGGAGCCGATCTCTTGAGCCAGAGCGGGGAAGAGGGCCTCTTCTCCACGGGCGGCGCAGGCCGCCGCGAGGGCGATGAGACGAGCGCCGGTGACGGCTCGGTCGTCGGTGTGCGTGAGCCGGGCGACTTTGATGACGGCCGCTTCCCGGGCCGCGGGGTCGTCGGCGTAGTAGGCGCCGACGGCAGCGGCACGCATGGCCGCGCCATTTCCCGCGGATGCGACGCCGCTCGGGAGATGGAGGAGGAGTTTGATGCAGGCCTTGGCGGTGGCGATACCCATCCCGGCAGGGAGGAGGAGGAACCAGCGGCGGAGGCGGCGGGCGAGTTCGCGTTCAAGGTCACCTCTGGAGAGAAGGGCCTCGGCGGTCATGAGGGCGTGCTCGCCGTCGTCGCTGACCATCGCTCGCCCGAAGATGAGACGGGGACGAACCGGGCCTCTAAGAAGCCGGCGGGCGCGGCCAGGCGCCAAACCCTCGTAAGGCAACCCAACCGCATCGCCCACCATTGCGCCGAGCACCGACGCAGCTAATCTTTCCCGCGGTTCTATATCACGACAAGACGGGTGAGAGGGGCGGAAAGGTTTGCGCTTAGCTTAGTAGCCGGCAATCGGCCCGACGTAACTCACCTTGCGGTCTTCGAAATTGATTTGGATGTCTCGGAAATAAATCCAAGTCGAGTGAATCGGGGTGCCGGGCGAGGAAGAGTCTCTCTTTGCGACATTGGGCTTGCCCATGATGCGGAGGACGCTGGTTGGGTCCATCCCGGTCCTGACCCGCGCGGCGTCTGCCGGCAGGGGTGGGGCCTGGGCGAAGTAGTTTAGGATCAGACCTCCGACGACGCAGCAGTACGTGGACGTCAGGATAAAGCCCCAAAGTAGGCAACCGCGGAGGATTTTCACCGCGCGGGATGGAGCGTGCGGTTCCTGCACGTCTAAATCGTATCTGATGCTCGTGGGGCGAGTGGTACAACCAACCCGGTGTCCATAACCCTCGCCGCCCGCATCCAGCAATGCTCGCAGCTCTCCGGAACGTTCGTGCTGCGTTCCGGCAAAACCAGCGATACCTATTTCGACAAGTACCAATTTGAATCCGATCCGAAGCTTCTTCATGCGATCGCGGAGGAGTTGGTTCATCTTCTGCCGGCGAACACCGAGGCGCTGGCAGGGATGGAGATGGGCGGGATCCCGCTGGCCACGATGCTGGGTTATCTCACCGGGCTTCCGGTAGCGTTTATTCGGAAGGAGCCCAAGAGCTACGGCACGTGCCGGTATGCCGAAGGGATCGGGCTGGCGGGGAAGCGGTTTGTGATCGTCGAGGACGTGGTGTCTTCGGGAGGGGCGATCCTTGACGCGCTTTCCAAGTTGAAGGCCGACGGCTGTTTGCCGACAAGGGCAATCTGCGTGATCGACCGGCAGACCGGCGGCAAAGAGGCCCTTGCCGCGGAAAGCCTTGAGTTATTAGGCCTCTTTACGTACGACGATATCGTCGGTTAGCCTACAGGCTCGTTGGCGGCGAACTCGCGGAGATTTCGGTAGCTCTCTTGGAGTTTGGTGAGGAGGTCGACCTCGCTGTCGCGGGCTCGCTTGTGAGCGATCGAGGTTTTGACGCGGGCCTTGAGGATGGTGGGGACGAAGGGCTTCTGCACGAAGTCTTCGGCGCCCAGTTCGAGACATCGCACCACGGCATCGGTTTCACCGAGGCCCGAGATCATGATGACGGGGAGCGACTTGAGGGCTTCGTCGGCCTTGAGCCTTTGCAGCATCTCCCAACCGTTCATTTCCGGCATGACGATATCGAGAAGGATCAATTCAGTCTGGTCTTCCTCTTCACGAAGCATTTGGAACGCTTCAACTCCGTTCGCGGCTTGGCGGACGGTGTAGCCGCGTTTCTCGAGGGTACGGGCCAGGACGTCTCGGTTATTTGGGTCATCATCGACGACCAGAATTCTCCCTTCGAGGAGATCTTCCGGCGGGGCAAAGGCGTTCAGGAACCCGAGTCCGTCGTCTTCCTTTGCGATCTCAAAAGGCTCCAAGGGAGCACCCGTGCCACCGACTTCGATCTGCTCGAGGAGGTCCAGAGCGGCGGATTTAATTCGGAAGAGATCCGGGAGGAGGGCGGTGGCGGAAAGGTCTCGTGCGTCTTCGGTCACCAGGTCCACGTAGCCGAGGATCTGATTAAGGGGGGTGCGCAGCGAATGGCGCATCTCGGCGGGGATCATGCGGCCACCGCGCCATCGGTGAGTTTGCGAATCTTTTCTAAGAGGCGGGGCAACTCGACGGGTTTGGTATCGTAATCGTCGCATCCGGCTGCAAGGGCGTTTTCCCGGTCGCCCGCCATTGCGTGGGCGGTAAGGGCGATGACCGGAATGTGACGCGTAGCGGCGTTGGCCTTTAGGACGCGGGTGGCCTCCCATCCGTTGAGAACGGGGAGGCTCATATCCATCAAGATGAGGTCAGGTAGATCTCTTTCGGCGGAGGCGACCCCCTCACCGCCATCGACGGCAATCGAAACTTCGAAGCCGTGCCTTGCCAGGCGGCGCGAGAGCATGTCTCGGTTCGCTTCGTTGTCTTCGACGAGGAGAATTTTCATTTAAGTCTTATCCGTTCCTAAGGAGCGCCGGATCTCTCGGAGCAGCCCAATCCGATCGAGCCCTCCCTTTGAAAGAACCCGTTGAACGTTGCCGTTAAGCCTTTGACGATCTTCCGGCGTTAAAGATCGGGCGGTTAGGACAACAATGGGAATATCGCGCCAACGGGGGTCGGATCGCATGGCTTCCGCGAACTCGAAGCCGTCCATATTGGGCATGTTCAGGTCGAGCAGGACGATGTCGGGCGGCTCCTCGGCCAACCGTTTTAAGCCTTCGCGACCGTCAGTGGCTTCGCGCACGGTCCAGCGGGCGGCTTCAAGGGAGCCTCGGGTGATCATGCGGGCGTCGGGGTCGTCTTCGACGATGAGAACGTTGCAGATGGGCCCTCGGCAACGGATCCGGTCGAGGGCCAGGATGAGCTTTTCCCGGGTGATGGGCTTGTTGAGGAACTCCGAAGCGCCGAGGGAGTATGCGAGATTCTTTTCGTCGCCCATGGTGAGCATCAGGACCGGGATTTTCTCCGTTCGCTCGTCCGATTTTAGGGTGCCTAGGGCGGACCATCCGTCGACTTTGGGCATCATCACGTCGAGGGTGATCGCGTCGGGCTGGAGCTTGAGGGCGAGCTCGATCCCTTGGTCTCCGTCTTCCGCCAGCGCGACCCGGTAGCCCTCCTTGGCGAGGACGCGAGAAAGGAGGTCCCGGGCAGCAGGGTCGTCGTCCACGACCAGGATGAGCGGCCCCTCGGTGGCGGTCATCTCTTCGCCGGGCGAGGAGGCAACGGTTTCGGCGGGCATCGACATGCGGAAGGTGGAGCCCTCCCCGACCGTACTTTCGACGGTCACATCGCCGCCGAGCATGCGGGCGAATCGGCGAGTTATGGCGAGGCCGAGACCGGTGCCGCCATATTTTCGGGTGGTCGAGGCGTCGGCTTGGGTGAATGCTTGGAAGAGCTTGGAGATTTGATCGTCGTTCATTCCGATGCCGGTGTCTTGAACCTCAAACTCGATCCAGGGGCGGCCGTCTTTGGTCATCCGCTGGACGGTCAAACGGATCTGGCCGTTTTCGGTGAATTTGGAAGCGTTGGAGAGGAGGTTCAGGAGCGACTGTCGAAGCTTCGTGATGTCGGTACGGATGCCGCCAAGGTTGGGATCGAAAATGGTCTCGATCCGGTTGCCTCGGGCTTCGGCGAGCGGGCGTACGGTACCGGCAACTTCCTCAAGGAGTTCGGGGAGCGGAACGTCTTCGACATAGATCTCCATCTTTCCGGCTTCGATCTTGGAGAGGTCCAGGACGTCGTTGATGAGGGAAAGGAGGTGTTTGCCCGCGGCGCGGATACGCTCAAGGTCCGGGGTCATGGCATCGCCGACGCCGCGCTCTTCGGCCTCTTCGCGGAGCATTTCGGAGTAGCCGATGACCGCGTTGAGCGGGGTCCGCAACTCGTGGCTCATGTTGGCGAGAAACTGGCTTTTGGCCACGTTGGCGGCTTCCGCCATCTCCTTCAGTTCGACCAGCTCGGCTTCGGCGCGGCGGCGTTCGGTGACGTCCGAGTGGATTCCGATCCACTCTTTGGGTTCGCCATCTTTCCCGAAGACCGGAACGGCGCGGACGCTCATGGTGCGGTATTCGCCGTCCGCCCTTCGGAGACGATGCTCCGTACGCAGGGCGACCCGCTGAAGGACGGCCCAGGTCCATCGTTCGCTGGTCAGTTCCCGGTCTTCCGGGTGAACGGCTTGGATCCAGCCTTTTCCGGTCAGCTCTTCGGCGGTTTGTCCGGTGAACGTTTGCCAGGGCACGTTGTTCGAGTCGAATTTCCCGCTCGGCCCCGTGGACCAGATGATTTCGGAGGTCGCTTCGATAAGGGAACGGAATCGCTCCTCCGATCCCGTGATCTCGGCTTCGCCTTTGGCGATCGTCGATCCGGCGCGGCCCAAGAATGCGAGGAGTAAGATGCTCCCGCCGATGACGACGGCACCCACGAGCCAGGCGAGGTTCTCGAGCCGGTTTCGTCGCGACTCTACTTGTGCGGCAATTCGAGCGTCGATGGTCGCGACCGTCCCGCGAAGGTCGTTCATCGCGCGGCGGCCTACGCCCCCGACAACTACCTTCGCCGCGGCGTCGATCCCTCCTTTTCTTCGAGCATCGAGCGTTTCCTGCGACGCTTTTAGTACGGCACGGGATTCCGACTCAAGTTGGTCGATCAGATCAGTGGAGCGGACGAAGCCCGCGTAGGTGCGGAACTTCTCTAGCGAGGAGAATACGGAGGTTCGGGTCTCCTCGTAGTTCTTCACGAAGGCTTCGTTGCCGCTGAGGACAAAACCCCGCTCCGTGTTTTGAACTTCGTTCAGCTGATCGCTCAGGGCGAACAGTTCGTGGCTTGCTTCGGTCGCCTTTCGCGTCTCCATCGAGTCGACGAGGAGTTGTCGGGAAGAGACGACGAAGGAGATGACGATGAGGATGACAAGTCCAAAAGCGGGGAGTAGTCGCCGAAACGGAGTGAGGCGACTCGATATGGACATTGCGCCTAGGACCGCCGAGGGTGTCTTATTGTTTCAAAGTGATCGGCGTTGATATTTAAGTGCGGTTACGCTTTGAGCATTTAGCTGGAAGGTTCGTCTGTCATGCCGTACATTTGTACGAATCTTTGTTCAATTCCGAGCAAGATTCGGGCGAAGCCGAATGACGCCTTCGTTTAGAGGACGGCCCGTCGTACGCAACTTAGGTGTCCAATTCCATCGAGCAACCGAGAGTGATTCTTCTGCTGGAAGACAACCCGGACGACGAACGGCTCGCCCTTCGGGCGCTGAACTCGTGCGGAGTTCCCGTCACCATCAGGGTTGCCCGCGATGGATTTAGTGGCCTTCAAGCGCTGGGTGTTGACGGTTCGTCGGAGTATTCGGATCAGCCCCTGCCGGACCTTGTGATCTCCGATCTAAAAATGCCCCTTCTCAACGGAGACGAGGTGCTCGCCAGGGCGCGAGAGGACGCACGGCTGAAGGGTTTGACCTTCGTAATCTTCTCCTCGTCGGAAGAGCCTTCGGACCTCAAGCGATGCAAGGACCTGGGCGCCGACGCCTACTATGTCAAGCCGGTTAAGTTTGACGAGTACCTGGAGTGCACCCGGAGAATCGTGCGCCAGTGGCTCGGCCCGGAAGATGCGGAAGCCAACCCCGCTTGCGAAGTTGACTTATCCGCAGGACGATCATAGTCGTCTAGGGAAGGGGGGCGGGGCCGACCCTTACCATGAGGAATTCTCCGTCATGGCCTGCGGGTCGGCCCAGTTCTTCGAAGGTGCGTAGCATCAGGTCGTAGGCTTCTTGGTCGGGCATGGAGATGTCAAATCCGGCATCGCCATGGGACTCGAGAAGTTTCTTTGCCATCTCGGTGGCTTCAATGTTAGTCATGACTTCAAACCTGGCAACGGGGGTTGCCATTCGAGAGCCGCGAAATGGAGGTCGAGGTTCCTAAGGACGAAGAACAAGGACGCAGGTCGGCAGAGGGACAGGGGCGGGGCGGTTCAGCCGGTCGGGATGCTAAATTCCGGCCGGCGATCAACGGTGAGCCAATATCGAACAAGCTGCCCGACATGATCAAGGTAGCGCTTTTCATCCATCGGTTTCTGAACACAGCTGTTGGCGCCTTCTTCCAAGCATTCCGTGAGTTCCCGATCCGATCCCAAACCGCTTAGGACAACGATGGGCAACCGCTTGGTCAGGGGACTTCGACGCAGCTCCCGCAGAACTTCGACGCCGTTTAATCCCGGAAGGTGATAGTCCAAAATCACCAGCTCCGGCATCGAACCATTTGGGCCGAGAATTCGCCCGACAACCTCTCCGCCATGGCGAATGACGTCGACGGTGCAAGGAACGCCGCAGTTTTCGATGGCCCGGAGGGTCAAGTCTTCGTCGTCCTCATTGTCTTCAACGAGAAGAACGATGTGTCTAGTTTCAAGCATAATCACCCGCTGGAAGGTTGCCCAAAGGGAGCTACCGCTTGTTCGGAACAGGTGATAGGTACATCTGGTCGGCACGAGGCCGAAACCGAGAAACAATGTTCGCCAACCAAATTGTACTACCTTATTAAGGCGTTTTTTAAACTTTTTGGCGAATTGAGCACCGATCTCACGAGTAGGATGCCTCAATCGGAACCATTGTTCCGGTAAGTACGGGAGACGAAAAAGGGCCCAATTGACCCCCTCCGGACCGAAAGTCGTTACCCGTGTTAAAATCCCCTGTCGTGCGGATTGCTCGGGCTCTGTCTATACGCCTGCTCTTTGGGTTACTGAGCCTGCTGTTCATCTCCTTCGTCACCTTTATGGCGGGCGAAGCGGCTCCCGGGGACGCGGCGACGATCGAAGCCGGCGAGAAGGCGAGTCTTCAGGATGTCGAACGGATTCGACACCAGATGGGGCTCGACCGTCCATGGCCGGTGCGGTACGTCGAAACCGTCGTCCACGCGGCGCAGGGCGATTTTGGCAAAAGCTATACGGGCACGAAGGAGCCGGTGGGCACGATTATCGCCCGGACTCTTCCGCTGACGGCGTTGCTGGCGATGCTCTCAATCGTGGTCGCTTCGGGGGTGGGGATTATCCTCGGCACGATCTCCGGGGTTTACCGAAACAAGGCCCCCGACCGTTTGATCCTGACCTTCTCAACGCTGGGGGTGACGATTCCAACCTTTGTTTTGGCCCCGGTGTTGGTCTACATCTTTGCGGTGCAGATGAACCGGCTGCCGGTGAGTTGGCGCGTCGATCGGCCGGAGGGTGACTTCTTCTACTTGCTGCTGCCGGTGCTGATTCTCGCGGCGCGGCCCGCGGCACTGATCGCGCGGTTGACGCGGGCCAGCATGATTGAGACGCTCCAGCAGGAGTTCATTCGGACGGCGATCGCGAAGGGGGTTCCGCGGTTGCGGCTCTACCTGCGGCACGCTCTCCGAAACGCGATCCTGCCGGTGGTCACCGCGATCGGCACCACGTTTGGCGTGCTCCTGACCGGCTCGTTCATCATCGAGACCGCGTTCACGATTCCCGGGCTGGGAATGCGGACGATCGAGGCGATTAAGGCGCTCGATATGCCGGTCGTCCAGGCCGCGGTGTTTGTTACCGGGGCGCTGTTCATCTTGATCAACACCATTGTCGACATGCTCTTACCGCTGCTCGACCCGCGCATCCGGGAGAGCCAGGTATGAAGCGAATCCTCAAAGACCCGCTGCTGGCCATCGGCATCGTTTTCCTGACGCTTCTGTTCCTGTTTGCGATCTTCATGCCGACGGTCCGGACGGCTCAGCTTCAGCCGCCGAACGAGCCTCGCTTCGACGCCGTCTTTTCGCCGATCGGCAAGCCGTTCCTGAATCCCGGTGACAAAGGCGCGACGTTCGGTACGGATGACATCGGCCGCGACGTTCTGGCGCGTCTCGCGCAGGGAGCGCGGGTTTCGCTGGTCGTCGGTTTGACGGTGCAGATCTTGGCACTGTTCTTCGGGATGCTGATGGGCGTCCTGGGGGTGTTCGCGCCGAAGTGGATTCGGGTTCCGCTGTTGCGCCTGACCGACGCGATGTTCGCGTTTCCGGACATCCTGCTCGCGATACTGTTGGTGGCGACCTTGTCACCGCAGTACCTGTTGGTGAGGCTGCCGTTCTTGAAGATCGTGCCGGACGAGTGGATCGGGATTTTGCCGGTTGTAGCGGCGTTGTCCATCACCGCTTGGCCATCGATCGCCCGTTTGGTGAAGGTTCAGGTGGAGAGCGTGAAGGATCGGGAGTTCGTGGTCGCCGCTCGGGCCGCCGGCGCGCCAACGACCTATCTGGTTGTGAAGCACATCCTTCCCCAGGTTCTTCCGTTGATTCTCGCGGTGAGCATGGTCGAGATGGCAGGAACGGTCCTTGCCGAATCCGCGCTCAGCTTCATCGGCATCGGCGTTCAGGCTCCGAACCCGAGCTGGGGCAACATGATCAACAACGCCCGGTCGGGGGACATTACGGCGCATCTCTCGCTGCTGATGCTGCCTTGTATTCTGCTCTCGCTGACGATTTTCGCTCTGAACTTTGTGGGTGACGGATTGCAGTCGCTGTTCGATCCGAAGGCGAGGGGGTAGGGAGGGAAAAGGGAATAGGGAAGAGGAAAAAGGAGGGAACGAGATGAGCCCGGCCTTTTCCCTTTTCCTGATTTCCCTTTCCCTCCCCTCTTTACTCGGGTATCTTCCCAAAGCATTGACGTCCACTCACCGTCGCAGGAGCGCGGCTTGACTCATAAGGAGTCGGCCCTACGGTTTGCGGAGGAGCTGAAAAACGCCTCCTCCGTGCTAATCGGGACGCATCTCAACCCAGATGGGGACGCCTTGGGCTCCTCATTGGCGTTGGCGGCGTATTTGGACCGCCTTGGGAAGGATGTCGAGGTACTTTGCCACCACCCGGCGCCGCGCAATCTCCGGTTCCTGCCGGGGGTTTCTCGGGTTCGTCAGGAGCCGCGAGAAGAGAAAGCGGACCTTGCGATCATGGTCGATCTGGAATCGAAGGATCGTCTCGGCGACGTGCGGGATTACATCCTACAGACCCCAAGGCTGATCGTGATCGACCACCACGTTCCGCATGAGGAGCCGGGTGACTTTCGAATCATCGATGTCAGCGCCAGCGCGACCGCCCTCATCATCACGCGGCTGCTGATCGACCTGGAGGCAGAGATCACAGCCGATATGGCGACCAATCTCCTGACCGGAATCATTACCGATACCGGTTCGTTCCGCTTCCGAAATACGACGCCCGAGGCGCTTTCCCTTTCCGCCATTCTCCTCGAACGCGGCGCCGACCTGGCCCGGGTTAACGAGGAGATCTTCCAGCGTAAGCCGCTCTCCTCCACGCTCCTTATGGGGCACCTTTTGGACACCATGCGGTTGGAGTGCAGCAATCGGATCGCGGTTGGGGTTCTCACCCGGAACGACTTTGAGCGAGCGATGGCGAGCGACGAGGACACGGAAGGGTTTGTGAATGAGATGCTCTCGATCGATTCGGTCGAGATCGCGGCGATTCTGCGAGAGCCAAAGCCCGGCCGGATCCGTTGTTCGCTCCGTTCGCGGGGTGATACCGACGTCGCGACGGTCGCGCGAGAGTTTGGCGGGGGTGGCCACCGCAACGCGGCCGGCTGTACGCTGGATCTCGAGATCGGCGAGGCGGAGGAAACCATCGTGCGGAGGCTGCGCGCGTGCTTGGCGTCCTGCTAGTCGATAAGCCGATCGGATTGACTTCGCATGATGTGGTCAACCGGATTCGCCGCGCCCTAGGAACCCGGCGGGTCGGCCATGCGGGCACGCTTGATCCGTTGGCGACGGGAGTTCTGGTGGTGGCGATCGGTCCGGCGACTCGCTTTCTGCAGTATTTGCCTTTAGAGCCCAAAGAGTACGTCGCCGAAGTGGCCTTTGGCCGCGCGACGACCACGTTTGACGCCGAGGGGGAGACGACGGCGGAGGTGGAGGTGCCCGAAGATCTGGATGCCCGAATCGCCGCGGCGTTGCCTTCTTTCCTGGGGCTGATCGAACAGATTCCCCCGATGTATAGCGCGGTCAAGGTGGGCGGTCAGCCGCTTTATAAGGCGGCGCGGCGGGGAGAAGAGGTGGCGCGGGCGAGCCGGCGGGTCCACATCGCGACCTTCGAAACTTTAGCCTCGGAGGGCCATGGGCGAACCATGCGGATCGTCTGCTCCGGCGGCACGTACGTTCGGACGCTTGCTCACGATCTTGGGGCGGCGATCGGTGTGCCAGCGCATCTTTCCGGTCTTCGGCGCACGGGGGTCGGACGGTTTCGGGAAGAGTCGACCATTCCGCTTTCGGAAGTGGCGGCGAAACACCTTCATCCGCTCGCCGAAGCGCTCGACCCGATGCCAAGGATCATGCTTGATC
>FTBF01000076.1_pt1 | contig 23594 bp, 17 predicted proteins | sample 1639301 | NCBI WGS metagenome assembly FTBF01 (sample SAMEA3914864, study PRJEB12502) | metagenome | biome: forest; material: soil | place: USA | collected 2012-03-12 | depth 0.3 m
CTCTTCGCGTTGGGAGCCACCGATGATCTCGCCGATCCGGGGGGCAAGGACGTCCATGGCGCGGACGGTTCGTCCGTCTTCGTTGGCGCGCATGTAGAACGCCTTGATATCTTTCGGATAGTCGGTGAGAATCACCGGCCGTCCGACCTTGGTTTCGGTCAGCCAGCGCTCGTGCTCGCTCTGGAGGTCGTCGCCCCAGGCGACGGGGAATTCGAAGTTCTCGCCACTGGCTTCGAGATGCTTGACCGCTTCGGTGTAGGTCATTCGTTCGAAGGCGCTGGTGACGACGTGCTCCAGGGTCTCCAGGAGGGCCGGCTCGATGCGCTGGTTGAAGAAGGCGAGGTCGCCACCGCAGTGGTCCAAAACGTGGCCGATGACTTCCTTGAGGAACTCTTCCGCCAGGTTCATATCGCCTTCCAGGTCGCAGAAGGCCATCTCCGGCTCGACCATCCAGAATTCGGCAAGGTGGCGGGAGGTGGCGGAGTTCTCGGCGCGGAACGTGGGGCCGAAGGTGTAGACGTTAGTCATGCCCAGGGCCAGGGTTTCGGCTTCGAGTTGGCCGCTCACGGTGAGGAACGAGGGCTTGCCGAAGAAGTCGTTCGCCGGATTGCCGTCCTTCACGCGGTAGGTGAGCTGCCCGGGGTCGCCTTCCAGGGGAGCAAGCGTCTCCAGGCTCGTCGTGACTTGGAACATCGCGCCCGCGCCTTCCGCATCGCTGGCGGTGATGATGGGGGTGTTGATGTAGTGGAAGCCGCGATCCTGGAAAAACTTATGGACCGCCCAAGCGGCCTGGTTGCGGACTCGGTAGACCGCGCCGAAGGTGTTGCCCCGGCCCTTGAGGTGGGCGATTTCGCGGAGAAACTCCATGGTCGCTCCCTTCTTTTGCATGGGGTAGCTCGTCGGATCGGCCGCGCCAAAGAGGTGGACAGCGGTGGCCTGCATCTCCACGGCTTGGCCCTGCTTGGGGGATTCGACGATGGAGCCGTCGAACTTCACGCAGGCGCCGGTAGTTAGGCTCTTCAGCGTCTCATCCGGGATGGTTCCCACCGGGATCACCACTTGGAGGTCCTGGAAGCAGGAGCCGTCGCTTAGCTGAACGAATGAGACGCCTTTACTGTCCCGCCGGGTCTTCACCCAGCCGAATGCACTGGTCTCGGTTCCCGGGGCCAGGTTGAAAAGGTCGCGGACGTAAGTGCGTCGGTAGTCCATGAGGTGGTTGTGAAAGAGTTTACTTTCTTAACCCGGAAGCAGCTTCGATCTAGATCGCCCACGCGGCTGGATCACCTTGCTCTACTTCTTCGAGTACTGCTTAATCAGTTGTATGATTTTTCCATCCCCGGTCATATCGATGGCCCTCCGCTTTTCATAGTTCCGTGGCGTCGGATCCGCCCCGGCTCGCAGAAGCACCTCGGCCGCTTCAAGATGATCGTTCGAAACGGCCATCATCAACGGGGTCTGGTCTCCTTCGAACACAAAATTCGGATCAGAGCCACGCTCCAAAGCGACTCTGACTCCTTCGGTATCGCCTTGTTGGGCCGCTTGCATCAGGGCATCACTGTTTGCGGTGATCAGTACGAAGCGAACGATAAGGAGGACTACGAGCCCGGCGAGACATCCGAGGGCGGTCTTCTGAGGCTTGGTGAGCCGAAGGAGGAGGTTGTTGAATCGGGCTTCCATCGGTTAAGCCAGTGTACTTGCCGAGCCGGAGACGCTAAACTCCTGCGAGCCATGGAGTCGAGTGAGTTCGCCGCCCTAACCCAGGAGGAGCAGATCCGCCGGATCGAGATTTTGGGCCGTCAGGCGCTCCGTGAGTTTGGGATCGAGCCGACTTCCGTTCAGCCCTTGATTCATGCGGAAAACACCACGTTCCGCGTAAGCGGGCCCGAGGGTGAGTTCTGTTTGCGGATTTGTCGTCCGGGGTATCAGTCGGATGCCAACGTGGCGAGCGAGATCGCGTTTGTCGGCGCGATGCGAATGGCGGGGTTCGATGTTCCCCGGCCCTACCAGGATCGGGTGGTAAAGGTGGGGGTCGATCAAGTGCCCGAGCCGCGGAATTGCGTTCTTCTCGGGTGGCAAGAGGGCGAGTTTGCGAAAGAGCGGCTGACGCCCACCCAATCGGCAAGGATCGGGGAGGCGATGGCCAGGATGCATGAGTTCGCGACCCATTGGACCGTGCCCGAAGGGTTTGACCGGCAGGGATTACACCCCTGGGAGACAAAGACGCTGGCGATCGAAACGCCCAACTCCATGATCGAGGAGGCCGATCGCCAGACCCTCGTCGGCATCCTTGAAGAGTCACGACGCATGTTCAAGGAGCTGCCGCGCGACCCAGATCAGTTCGGCCTGATCCATGGCGATCTCCACCGCGGCAACGTGCTGTTTGCTGGAGAGGAAACCCGCATCATCGACTTCGACGATACCGGCTGGGCTTTTTGGCTCGCCGATTTTTCGGCGGCGCTGGCCTACGAGCTGCGCTATGACTCCTATCCGGAAGTCCGGGACGCAATGCTGAAAGGTTACGAAAGCGTTCGGCCCCTTCCGCCAAGAACCCGCGAGCTGTTGCCGGCCTTTCTGCGAATTCGCATCATGACGGTGTCCGACTGGCTGGCCAGCCGTTCCGACAATCCTCAGATTCGAGAAGTTGGCGGTGAATGGGTGAAGCGCTTATGCGAGTCGGTCGATAGGTCTTAGTCGCGGTGATTGATGAAGTCGATCCCGTCGGCGACGGAATCGCAAAGGTATTTGGCGACGTTATGGGCGATTCGCCGCAGCTCGCCAATCGACTTTTCATCGCGTCCAATCGGAACTTCGATGCCCAGGTTGGAAGTTCCGTTGCTCCACTCGAGGGACATGGTAATCGTTTTTGAGGGGAGGCCGGTTGAATATTTGGGATCGACCGGCGATCGAACGGGAATCGGGGAGTCGGCGTTTTTCCGATCCCGAGCAAACTCCATCAGTTCCTGAACTCGGGCCTCTACGATCTTCTCGTCGGCGCCCTCAGGGGGTTTGGCGCCGAGGGCGTGGCGATCTCCGCAACCATAGAGGGTGCGACCAGCCGTGGCGGAGATGCCCAGTCCCTTTGGAACCGGCCCTTGCGGATGGAAGGAGGGGTCCACAACCGCGCCCTTGAACACATCCGGGCCATATGAAACAGTTCCAATGGGCACCGTTTCCGACGCCTCGGCGCTTAGGGCAGATGGGGGCCGGTTATAGCCAATCGCGAGGATTCCAGCGCTCGCCAGCACAGCAACCGCCAACGGCCACCGACGGGCTCGGGAAGTTTTGGGGGTGGTAACGGGAATGTCGACGACACCGAATTCGTCCTCGCCTCGAAGCCGGAGGAGTTCTTGAACTTCGACCTCGTCAAGCGGCCGTTCTTCCGGCGCCTCTCCAAAGGCAAGAGAAGACTCGTTCATCCCGCCCCTTTTGCCGCCCGCTTCCAGTCTTGAATGGCTTCGTTTGCCTTTTCTCTCAGGATCTTGTCTTGCACTTCTCTTGGAGTGCCCTTTTTGGTCGGGACGAAGAAATCGAGATCGACGTCGCGGGAAGAGATCGAGAAGCGGCTCATGTCCGGAACTTGGAGTCGGGCTTCCCGTTCCGCGTCCTGACGCCAGTGGCCTTCCATCGGCTTCAAGTCCGCATCCAAGGTTGTTCGCATCGCTTGGAACAGCCGTTCTTTGGTTTCCGCTTCGTCCATCGGTTCGATGACCAGGGGTCCTGACATTGCCATGGTCAGCCGGCGTCCCCAAAAGTTCAATCCAAATCCGCTGGGTGGCAAAACCGATCCGGCGCCGGCCGCAGTCCGAGCCCCGCTCTTGTTCGGCCCTTCGAAAAGCTGTTCAACGTCGGCGGCCAATTCACCGTCCCGCCAACGGTAGGTGCGAATTGATTGGAGGCCGTTGTGAAGTTCGGTTGGAACCGAGAACGTGGTATTCGTATCTCCCGGCCCGGTGAGCGAAACATCGATCTGGGGCTTCAAGCGGGAAAGTCCCACTGCGCCGCTCCCCATCGCGTCGTTGAAAGCAATCGATTCGGCTCGCTGAAGAAGGACGGCTACGCACGCGACAAGCCGCTTCTTGGCGTCGGCGATTGAGGTGGGGCGAATATCCTCTCTTCCCGCGACCGTTATTCGGACGCCATTGGCTTGGATGCCTACCGAAAAGCCGTTTGGCGGAGTGACCTCCAAGGGAAGCACAACCACGTCTTTTACCGGGGTTTGCGTAGGCATCCCGGGAAAGATCGGTGCCGGCATGGGTATCGCCGGCGCTTTCACAACCGGCGCAGTTGGCCGATGAACCAGGGCAAAAGCCACGGCCATCGCCGCAACCGCCCATCCCGTCATGGCCGCCCAGTTCTTCGATTCTTTTCTAGGAGGGGTCACCGCCGGACGAGGATTGTTGCGGACCTTCGCCAGCAGTTCCTCGACCTCCGAGACCTCGAGGTGGAGCGTTTCCGCCACGTCCTCGACCCTCGGCAGGGACTCAAGGTCGTTGCGGGCGACCCATTCGAGCAGCTCCCGCGCCTCGACGGCCGTTAGCGTCGAAGGAGCGTTGGAGAGCGTCTCAAACTCGTTTCCCGCCATGGACGATAGTTCATACGTGCCAGATCGGATTGGGATTCGGTAGGCGACTTCTCGCTCATGGTTCGTATCTGTAGACGCCCACCCCGATCATCGACCGGCCGCTCTCTTTCCAGGTCGAGATCAACCCGGATAGCTCCAACAGCCAACTTTACGGTTCACTTGAAAGGACAGGGAAAGTTGCGCCGAGTTTCGTAGGCAACGCCGTCACAAGGGTAAGGGCTCCTGCCGACCATTGTTTGGTGAAGGCGCAGTTGCCCCTTGAGGAGAAAGAACGTCTGGAGCGACTCAGGTCGCTTCGGGTCTTGGATTCGTTCTCCGAGAGTGAGTACGAGGACCTGGTTGTGGCGGCGAGCGTCCTGATGGATGTTCCGATCGCGGTGATCACGCTGGTGGATTCGGATCGTCAGTGGTTCAAGGCAAAAGTTGGCTTGGACACTTGTGAGACGTCCCGCGACATCGCTTTTTGCGCCCATGCGATCCTACAGTCGGAGCCGTTGGTCGTTCCAGACGCGACCCTCGATGACCGTTTCGCCGACAACCCTCTGGTCACGGGCGACTTTCACTTGCGCTTCTATGCCGGAGTGCCAATCGTAGTCGGCGGCTACGCGATGGGCACTTTATGTTGCATCGATAAGGTCCCGCGCACACCGAGTGAAAGACACGTCGAGGCGCTGGCGGCGCTGGCCCGGCAAGTGTCCGCGCTCCTTCGGGCGAGAAGCGAATCGGCACGTTTGCGGGAGAGCGAAGAACGGCTCGAACGAGCGGAAGAGGCGGCCTTGCAGTCGGCTCGCCGGTTTGAACAACTCTTCGCCGGATTGCCGGTGGCCTGCTTTACCTACGATTCGGAGGGAAAGATTCAGGAATGGAACGCGGCGGCGGAGTCGCTCTGGGGCGTTCCCGCGCATCAAGCTTTCCACAAACCGGTTTGCGGAACCGCCGTGGGCGGCGAGAACGGAGCTTACATGGGGGATGTTGTCCGGCGGGTGTTCGCGGGCGAAACAGTCCAGGGCCGAGAGCGGCAAGAGACGATGCGCGATGGTTCCAAGAAATGGATCCTTTCAAGCACCATTCCCCTTCGAGATGGGAGCGGCAAAATTTCCGGAGCGGTGAGCGCAAACGTCGATCTCACGGAGCGCCGATGGGCGGAACAGCAGTTGGCGGAGAAGGGGGAGCGACTTCGTACCGTGATCGCCTCCCTGCACGAAGGGTTGGTCGTTCAAGACGAAGAGGGGAAGGTCGTCCTTTGGAACGCAAGCGCCGAAAGGATCCTGGGGCTTTCGGGCGATCAAATTTCCGGTCGAACTTCATTCGACCCGACGTGGCGGGCAACCTATGAAGACGGCTCCGAATGCCCAGGGGCGGAACATCCCATTGCGAAGGCCCTGAAAACCGGGACCACGCAGCAGTCTCAGATTCTCGGTGTTCAACGTTCCGACGGAGAGACCCGCTGGTTGAAGGTCAATGCCGCGCCGATTATTTCGAATGCTCTAGGAAAGACAACCGCCGCAGTCGCGTCGTTCTTGGATGTGACCGAACGGATCGAGCATCAGCGAAAGATCGGCGATCAATTACAGCAGATCCAGAAGTACTCCGCCGAGTTGGAATCCGCTAATTCTCGGCTGGAAGCCTTGGCCACTACGGACGGCCTTACGGGCTTGAAGAACCACCGACACTTCCAAGATTTCCTGGGCCGGAAGATCGAACACTGTCAGGCAGCGAGGATCCCTCTCACCATCGCGCTCGTCGACGTTGACCATTTCAAGGCCTATAACGACGACTTCGGACATCAGGCCGGAGACGCGGTTCTCAAGCGCTTCGCAACGACGCTCCTGTCGATAGCCGGTGAGGGAGATCTAGTTGCGCGCTACGGAGGGGAAGAGTTTGTCGTCGTGATGCCGGGCCTCGGGGAGGAAGACGCTTTGACCAAAATCGAACAGATGCGCAAGGCGGTCGCCCACCAGTCGTTCCCCTACCGGTCTGTCACCGCGAGCTTTGGCATTGCTTCGTTAAGTGAAGTACTTCGCGACGCGACCGGCCTCATCAAGGCGGCGGACGACGCCCTGTATGAGGGCAAAGCCGATGGCCGAAATCGGGTGCGGCTTTGGAAGAAGGGCGAACGGCCCCATGCTGGCGCCTTCGCCCTTTCAACCTAAAATTCAGAATCCTCGACGAGACGACAAGCTTTAAGCGAATTGTACAGGCGTAGATTACGTCTACCGATATAAGATTAGGCCAGCGCGTGAGTTCCTCCCCGCCCACAACCCTCGGTAAATACCAAATCATCCGCGAAATCGCCCGCTCGAACGACATCGTTTACGAGGGGTACGACCCGCTGATGACTCGTCGTGTCGCGGTTAAGGAACTGAACATGCCGGGAGGGGCGACCCCTCAGCAGCAGGAAGACCGCGTCAGCCGTTTCAAACGAGAAGCCCAGGCGGCCGGACGTCTGAACCACCCGAACATCATGACGGTGTACGACGTCGAGGAGGACGCCGGGCGACTCTTCATGGCGATGGAGTATCTCGACGGCGGAACCCTCCGCTCCGAGATCGATGGGGCGGGCAAACTTTCTGCCGAACGGGCAGTCGAAATTACCCTCAAGGTTTTGGCCGGGCTGGAGCATGCCCACGGCCAGGGCGTGGTTCACCGCGACATCAAGCCGGACAACGTCCAGATCCTGACGAACGGCTCGATAAAGATCACGGACTTCGGCATTGCCCGCTTGACCTTCCAGCCTAACCTCACAATGGACGGGCAGGTCTTTGGTACGCCGAGTTACATGAGCCCGGAGCAGGTCGTGGGCAAGGATATCGATCCTCGGTCGGACCTGTTCTCGGTGGGCGTGATGCTCTACGAGATGATCACCGGGGTGAAGCCGTTCACCGGCGATAGCGTGGTCGCGATCACTTACGCGATCATGAACCGGGAGCCGGACCCGATGCCGGAGGGAATCCCGTGGGCGCTTGCGGAGGCGATTCGAAAGTCACTCGAAAAGACGCCACACTTGCGGTTTGACGATGCGGCCTCGATGGCGAAGGCTCTTGAAGAGGCGATTAGCGCGCGACCTGCCCCGGACCCGCAGCAGATGTTCCTCGCCGGCCAGCAGCAAGGGGGCTATGCTCAGCCGTCCGCGTACGGCCAGCCGCAGGGTTATGGGCAGCCGCAAGGCTACGCCCAACCCAGCACACAGCCGTACAACCCGTACGGCGCGGCGCCGCCCATCGTTAACGCGCCCTACAACCCGTACGGAACACCGGTTCCGTCCACTCCAGCGCCCTCTTATCCGTACAACCCGTACACGCAGGCTCCCTACGGTGGTCCTGGCCCCACGATGGCGCCTCCGGGTACGCCGGTTCCGATTTACTATCCGCCGCCCCCTCGGAAGCCGCTTCTAAAGCCGGAAACGTCTCAGTTCCTGAAGAAGCTCACCGTGGCGTTCATCGTTTTCGGCACCTTCTTCGCTTTGATTCTTGTGGGCGCGTGGGCGATCATGAACGCGGTGGCCCGGGCGAACGCGGACAATCAGAGCCAAGGCGTTGTGCGGACGATTCAGAATATCGATCCAAATCTCCCCTTGGAGACCCAGATCCAAACGCTTCTCGCCCAACGCGCGAAGTTGGTGACGGGCGCTTCGACTTCTGAATTCGACAAGGCGCTTGGGGACCGTTACGAGAAGTTGGCTCGTCGCGAAATGACGGCCGGGAACTACGCGAGCGTCGAACAGTATCTCGCCGAGGCAACGCGATACGACCCCCACAACGCCAATCTCCTTGTGGCCTATGGGGACTTCTTCAAGGGACAGGCCGCAACGAAGTCTGGTCCGACCGAGCAGGCCGACCTTTTTCGTCAGGCGAGCGAGAAGTACCTAGAGGCCCAGAGCCAGGAAGTCGATCAAGGAGCGAAAGCCCAAGACGGCCAAGCCGGCGCGGAGATGGCCTACCGTTATGCCTTCAGTGCTCAGCAAGCCGGCGACATCGACGCGATGCGCGATGCCCGCCATCTGCTGGAGTCAGCCCAACCTTATGCAAGTGGCGAGCTGAGCACCCGGATCCAACAGATCCTAAGTCAACTCCGATAGAAAAATCGTGAAGAGAGGTTTTTCTCTTCACGATTTTCAAGGTGACCTTTACTTTTCTTAAAGCCGGCGATCCGGCTGGAGGTCCTGGAGAGCGACCTGCGCCGTCTTGGTCTCGCCTTTCGTCCAGAACTTCACCGATACTTTGTCACCCGGCTTCTTGTTCATGAGGATCTTGTTCAGATCGAACATGCCGCCGACCGGTTGGTTATCGATGGCCAAGAGCACATCCAACGGATGAATGCCGGCCTGGCTCGCCACACCCGTAGCCTGACGAATCAAGACTCCCTTCTCCGGCACATTCTGACCGCCGGTGCGGCTGGCAATCTCTTCCCGGGCATCTGGGTCGGCGAGGATGCCGTCCGGGTAGCGGGCAATTCCGAGACCGGCGTAGCGAGCGTAGCCGTACTTCACGATGTCCTGCACCACCACTTTCACGCGGTCGATGGGGATTGAGAAGCCGATGCCGACGCTTTGGCCGGTGCCGCTGGCGATCGCCGAGTTGATGCCGATCAACCGTCCTTGGGCATCGCACAAAGCGCCACCGGAGTTGCCGGGGTTGATGGCCGCATCCGTCTGGATCGCGTTGACCAGACCCTGATCCCCGACCGGCAGATCGCGCTTCAGGGAGGAGACCACGCCGACGCTTACCGTGTTGGCGAAGCCAAGGGGATTGCCGACCGCGAGGACCCACTGGCCGACCTCAACCGCGCCGCTTTCGCCCGTCTCGATCGGGGTTAGGTTCTTCGCGTCGACCCGAAGGACGGCAAGGTCGCTCCGGGCATCGGTGCCAAGTACCTTCGCGTCCAGCGTACGGCCATCGCTCGTATGGACACTCACCCGGCTTGCGCCTTCGACGACGTGGTTGTTAGTGACGATGATCCCATCGGCGCTGAGGATGACGCCGGAGCCTTGGCCAACTTCCTGCTCAACCGTCTGATCATCCATGAACCCGCGGCTCATGCGCCGGAACTGATCGACGCTGACGACGGAAGGCGTGACCTTCTTGGAGGCCGCGCGGAAGTCGAAGGGGGACGACTGGTCGCCCGCATACATGATCGGCGAGATGCTCGCGCCCTCTCGGAACGCAACCGGGCTGGACGTGTTCGACTTGGCGGCGAGATAGTGATCCGCTTGAAGCGCACCGAATACTCCGGCAAATACGGCGACGCCCGCCATGACTAGGGTGGATGTTTTCATGCTGATAATTTTTACAAACGGTCTCGTCCTGAAATGTGTTCCCTGTCCTAGGACCTTCTAAGGCACCATCTGGCAGGCTCCTCGGCTAAACTCCCTCCCATGCCCGTCGCGCTCCTCGCCGGCCTTGCTTTTCTGAGCCGTACGTTCGACTTTTACGGAGAAGGACCCTACGACGCTGCCGTGCCTCGTCCGGAAAGGATTCTTGGCTACGCGCCCGGAGAGCGGCACACGGTTTATCACGACCAAGAAAGAGTGATCGACGCACTCGTCGCATCCTCCCCGAAGCGGGCGAAGAAGATCGTCTTCGGATCGAGCGTCGAAGGCCGGCCCTTGCGCGTCGTGGCCGTCTCTTCCCCCGCTAACCTTGCCCGGCTCGATCAGATCCAGAAGGAGCATCAGGAGATTGCCGAAGGAAAGGGCGATCCTTCGAAGACGGTGCCGATCGTTTGGATCAACGAGTGCATCCACGGGGACGAGACCGCCAGTTTCGAGTCCGGGATGTGGACGCTTTACACCTTGCTGGCTTCCCGAGGGGACGTAGCGAAGGCGCTCGATAAGGTTGTCGTCATCCTCAACCCGTCTTACAATCCGGACGGGCACGAACGGTACGTCGTTTACTACAACTCCATCGCGACGGGCTCCAGCGCACCGGACGCTTTCGAAGGCAACGTCCCGTCCACCGCCCTCGGCCGACCGAATCACTACCGGTTCGACATGAACCGCGATCGGGTCGCGTTCAGTCAGCCGGAGACGCGCCAGGAGTTCGCGGAGATGCTGAAATGGGGCCCTCAGGTCTACATTGACCAGCATGGTCAGGTCGCCTCTTATTTCTTCCCGCCCGAGCCCATGGCGGTGAATACCAACGTCGACCGGGCACGGAACGCCAAATGGACGGACCGGCTCGGCCGGGCGACGGCCAAGGCGTTCGATGCCAAGGGGCTCGGCTACTTCACGAAGGAAGAGTTCGACTTCTACTATCCGGGTTATCTCGACACGTCGACCACTCTCACCGGCGCGATCGGCATGACCCATGAGACGGATGGCGGTCGGCGGGTGGCCCAGGAACGGGCAGACGGTTCCACTCTAACCCTTACTCAGGGCATGTTCAAGCACTTCACCTCCGCCCTCGCGGTGGTGAAAGAGTCGGCAGCCGGATCGACCGATCTCCTCGCGGATTACGCGAACTTCAAAAAGCGAGCGGTGAACGGTACGGCGGCGGGCAAGTTCCGGCGGGTCGTGATGACGGGCGATCTCCGCGAGCTCAAGCGGATGAAGGAGCATCTCGGCTACGCGGGCATCATGAGCTACATCACCGGGGCGCCGTTCATTCAGCCGGACGCCCACGACTACTGGTCCGCTAAAACCGGAAAGCAGGAGTTCCCGACCGAGTCGCTGGTTGTCGACCTCGCCCAGCCCCAGGCACCCATGGCCAAGGCGCTCCTGGAGCCGGGCCAAGACTTCGAGCCGGAATTCACGAAGGCCCAAGTCGATCGTTTTAAGGGAACCAAAGACCCGAACTCGCCCGACGGCGCCGAGTTTTACGATATGACCGGCTGGTCGCTCCCCTACGCCTACAACCTGAAGGCCTGGTGGTGTGAGAGCGCGCCGATGATCGGAGCGGGTCCCGCGATCGACACCGTCATTCCCAGCCCGAAGGACTCGCCCATCGGTTACGCCATCCGCTACACCGACCAGGACGACATCCTGGCGGTGGCGGATGCTCTCACCGCCGGTCTCCGAGGCGGCGTGACCACCAAGGCCATGCGCCTGGGAGCCCGCGAGTACCCGGCCGGGACCTTCCTGTTCATGGCCGACCGGAACGACGACGGCTTCGAGAAAGCGCTCCGAACTGCTTGCGCGGGTCGCGGCGCCCAGTACGAGCCGCTTACCAGCGCCTATCCGGAGTCGACCCGCTACAGCCCGGGCAGCGATTCGGTCATTGCTTTGAAGAAGCCGAACATCGCCGTCATCATGGGCAACGGCACCAACCTGGCCCAGTCCGGCGCGATCTGGTATCTGATGGACCGGGTCTTCAAACTGCCGTTCACCCCGCTCTCCTCCGCCGCCCTGAGCGGCGGAAATCTCGGCCGCTACTCCTGCGTAGTCCTGCCCAGCGGCGTGACGGGTTCCAGTTCGGGAGCTTTTAACGACTGGATGCGAGCCGGCGGCGCGGGCGTCGCTTTGGACGGAAGTTGGGCGGTGGGCGGGTCATTCACCAAGTTGGACGACAAGAAAGGAGAAGACCTCCCCGGTTCTCTCTTCCGGGCGGAACTCGATCCGACCAGTCTTCTGAGCTATGGCTACGGCACGAAGACCATCGCCGTACCCGTCGGCGGAAGCCGCTTCTTTGCCGCGAAGGATTCCGCCATCTCGTTCCCCAAAGACGAGAAAACCTCGCTTCTCCTGAGTGGTTGGGAATGGCCGGACGACACGGAAAAGGCGCTCCACGGTGCGGCGTTCCTCCAAGACATCTCGGTCGGCCGCGGCCGGTTGGTGGCGTTCCTGCAAGACCCGACCGAACGTGCGATGTGGCCGGGTCTTTACAAGGCGCTGCTGAACGCGATGATCTTGGGAAGCGGCGGCTAGAACCGGATTGCGGTAACGATCGAAGTCGATCCGTCGGCCGAAACCGCGGCGTTTACTCCGCCGAGGCAAAGGCCGACGACGAACTTGGACTGGGTGTCATATCCGCCGCGGATGGCGAGGTATTTGCTCAACGCATACTCCCCGCCCACCCGGAACCCCGCGTTTCCGGAGTGGTTACCCAGGTCGATCATATCCGCGGCAGCGAGGTAGCGGCCCTGAACATAGGCGGCTCCCACGTTGACCTCTCTCTGGAATGGGCGCAGGTCTCGGTGAAGGGGAAAATCGGTGTTGGGAAAGGTTCGAACGAAGCGAATATTCGGCTCGACAAGGTTCCGAATGTTCACGCCGTAGTAGGCGTTCGGAAGTTTTCGAAGCGTTCCGACCGCGCCAAGATCGACGCCGACTCCGGAGCGCTTGATCACGTCGTCCCCATCCGCGACTTCCGAGCCGTTCCGGACATCGCCGGTGCCCCCGATGGCCTCGGCGTCGGCGACCTTATGGGCGTAGAAGGCCGAAACGCCCCGGACACTGGCGCCCAGCGATAGGCGATCCGGACCTTTCAGCACTTCGTGTCCGTAGCTTCCATTCACTTCGTAGTAACCGAGACCGTAGGCGTCAAGGCGCGCGTCGATGGGAGCGTGCGTATAGTCGTTGTCGCCGGTCGCGAGGAACGCCTTAAGGGAGTCGTTGGGAACCGAGCGTACGACGGCTTCCGCGCCTCCGCTAAAAGCAAAGTGTTCTCCGGACAGGCCGAATCCACCGTTCACGCCGAACTCTTTCGTGTTGCTCCCGTATTTGCGGGCCAGCTTCACCACCTGATCGTCATCGATTCCACCCGAGTCGACATTACCGATCAGGTCGTTGACGCCTTTCAAGGAGATTCGGCCGGCGTGGTAACCGATATAGGGAATCCCGAACCGGAACTTCTCCCCGGCAAAGCCGAGCAAAGCCGGGTTCAGTCGGTGGTTTTCATAGACGTCCAGCGGAAGCGCCAGACCAGCCCCGGCCATGCCAAATGCCCGCCCGCCGCCAAGGCGAACGTCTTCAGCAAAGGCGCCGGTGCCGGTTGCCAAGATCAAGGCGGTGGAAAGAATGCGGGAAACCGTGATATTCATTTCACTATCTGTCCAGTATTTGGAGGCTAGAGCTAATGATAACGGAAAGCAGGCCGTTATACTGTGATGTATGAAAGGATCGACCCGTTTATTCTCAGGTTTTGCAACGGTCGCCTTGTTTTTGACCCTCTCTGGCTGCGGCGGTAACTCCGGTACACAACCCACCTCGTTGGACCGCACCCTTGACCTCTCGTCCGTCACGGTCTATCCGTCCGTCCGAACTAGTCGTGTTCCCGGCAATCTGCCGATCGCCCTTTTCACCACGGACAAAGGGCAGAACGTTGTGCTCTGGGGGACTCGGTCGGGAACCGACGGCACGATTACAAACATCGGTGAGGCGGCCTACTACACGGACATCGCGAAGCCGCTTTACGCAAAATACAACTCGGACGGCGGGCTGACCAGCGTCAAGGACATCGATTCCGGCTCGTATGTCACCTTCTCCGAACTCGATGGTTCGTCGCTCGTCGCAACCGGTTTCGATGCCGGTTCGGGCAACACCGGTTCCATTCGGGCAACGCTCTCGGATATCGGCGTGACGATCGAGGTCATCGACGATGGCCGGACGGTCAAGCGGCAGGTCGTTCCCATCGAGGCCATTCCCACGCGAGGTATCGCCCGGGATGTGGATCCGCTTGCCGGTTTCGCGGATGTCTCTCGCGATTCGGAAACGCGAATTCGCATCATCACCGCGATCTTTCGCGCCGCCTCTCTGGTCGTGGATAAACCCTTCGACGAGGAGGTTCGCACGGTCGCGGGCTTCCTTCTGCTCGATCAGCTCACTAAGAGCTATACCGACTTCACCGGCAAGGGCCTTTCCGGCACGGTTACGACGGACGACACTCCCGTTCCTTACCTGACAGATCTACCGTAGTCGTTTTGGCCCTCCAGAGTAAGGAGGGCCGACCGATAGTACAGATCAGATGCTCTCTTCCCCAAGCTTTCTGATCGCCTGTCTGGCGCTGGCAAACCAAGGGGTGCGCCAGGGGGCGTTGGTGGCGACAGCCAACCCTTTGGATCTCGCGCTTTACGGCCCGGGTTACTTTATGGTTGCCACCGGGAGGGGCGTCGAGTTCACCAGAGACGGGGCTTTCCGGCTCGACTCTTCCGGTAGAGTCGTAACCCGTTCGACGGGGCAGATCGTGCTTGGTTGGAACTCGGCGGGTCAGGTGACCGCGCTTACGGCCCGAATGGGCCGGGACGAAGCCCATCAGGGAACCTCGATCGTTTCGCTCTCCGGGAATTTGAACGCCCGTACGCCAAGTGGTGACCGGGCGGAGGCACGGTTCTCAGTCTACGACGCTCTGGGGCAGGTGCACGACGTCCTGGTGGTTTTCTCGGACCATCGTGCGGAAGGTGGAAACGCCAGGGGGGCCACTTCCAGCTGGGCGTGGAACGCTTACCTGACCACCGAGGGGGAGTATTCCGAAACAGCATTCGGATCTTCCGGTTGGCTTGGCAACTCAAGGCTTTTCTTTAACGCTCAAGGAGCGGCGCTTGGCGGCCCGCCGAACGTATTTCAGATCCCCGTGAAGCACGGGGAGTATGGGGGCCTGACGCAGATCGATTTTTCGCAAATCGGTCAACTGAATGCGGAGTCCTTTGTTCAATCCGCAGGCCAAGACGGCTTCCCTCCGGGCGTCCTAAACGGGATTTCGATCTCACCCGACGGCACGCTCAGTGGCCTTTATACGAATGGCCTGGTCAAGGTTCTTGGCCAATTTGCGATCGCTACTTTCCGGAACCCCAATGCCTTAGCACCGGATGGCGGGGGGCTATTGATGGCCAACCGCCGCAGCGGTACCGCTATCCCCGGAGTTGCTGGGGACGGCCAACGCGGCACGGTTGCCTCGGGCTACCTTCTCGGGCTACCTTGAAAAGTTCTGACCGCCTATTGCCCCGTCCCGCTGAAACCGGCGGCGATGACGATGGGGGGATCCTTCGCGCCCAGGCGATCGAGTGCAGCGCGGCGGCGGCGAACCTCGGCCAACACCTCCGGATGGGCGTGGGGCGCATCCCGGCGTTGGGCGAAGGCTTGGGCGAAGACGGGCCACATGGGCTCGACATCATGTGACAGATCGAAGATCATGACGCCCTGCGTGCTCGCGCAGGCGGCCTGGAGGGCGTTCGTGAGGCCTTCGGGATCGTCCTTGAAATCGCTGAGCGCGATGCCCGCGTAGCTCCACGTCTCATCGCGCACCAAACGGTTCACCAGGGTTCCGGAAGCTTCGACGGTGGCGCCGATCGCGGCGCCTTTGGTCATCGCATCGTAAATCGTGGCCGTCGGATAGTAACAGCCGGCGATGAGCATATCGAGCATGGGCGCGGTTCCGGCCTGGAGGTACTTCGGGCTGAGGAACCAGAAGCCGGCGTCGGTTTTCGGCGAGGCGTAGTTGTGACCCAACGCGGGGTAATCACCGTACCAAGAGCCGGCGTAGACACCGAACTGGCAGGTGGGGCGGATCGATTTGATGGCGTGGCGGACGTTCCGAACGTAGTTCTGGATCGTTTCGGCTCGGAAGGTCATCCACTCGTCATAGAGTGGGCCCGGACGCATGCCACGGGTCATTTGTGGGGTGAGGGTCCACTTGAAGACGTCGTCGGGCCAATTGACTTTCCGCTTCACCCGATCCTCGAACTGACCGCGCGTGTATTCACTGAAATCGGCGTTCATTCCTCCGAACCGAAGCCGGTCGTCGTAGAGGATGCCGTCTACTTCGTAGTTCGAAACCAGTTCGCGGACGATGTCCAGCGCGTACTGTTGAACCTGCGGGTGAAGCGGATTCATCATCAGTGGGTACTGCTGCTCCGGCCGGTCCCGAATCGGGACGAAGTCGGCGTCGGTATCGAACTGCAGCTTGTCTCCGACGTGAACGTTGTTCTCCAGCCACGTCGCCCCATCGCCGGTGCCGCCAACGATCGAGCCTCCTTTGGGCACGGCGATGGCCGGAAGTTTCTGAGGTTTCGGCGCCGCATCAACCTGCGGAGAGGGCGGAACTGTTGGAGGGGCCGGCGCGGCATTCACTTCGAGGACAAGGCCGTCCTTTCGAACCACCGCGTAAAAGCCTCCCATTGGAGGCGTGGAAACGACCCCCACTCCGCCGACGGGCACCTTATCGACGGTGGGGGCTAGCGGCGTGCTCTGATCCCGTACCCTGAGGACCGGCTTCGGTTCATAGAGCACGGTCTGAAGGGTCGGCCGGTTATAGCCCGGGCCAATGTTGAAAAGCCGGTGACCTTCGCTAAAGGCGTTCAGGCTCGCGAGGACGGTTAGCCCCGCGGCGTGGCCCTCCCGCACCATGATGGGAAGCGGATCGAAGTCGGCCGCCATCGTCTTGCCGCGCCACTCGGTGAGCTTCGGAGCGAGGTGGCTTTTGTAGACCACCTGGCCGGAGATCGGTTTGACGTCGAAAACGATCGTGTTGAATCCGACCGAGGCGATCTGCTTGACCAAGCCTACGATCTTCTCCTCCGTATTGTATCGGTCGAGGTTCGCGGTGGCGTCGATCCACATGATCCGCGCCTGCAGATTCTTTGCCTTCGCCGTCTCTTCGGCCAACCCAACGCCCGTGGTCATCCGGTCGACCATGATGCTGGCCGCGGTAGGTAGCGGATTGGCCGGTACGAATCGCGGGGCCGTTTGGTCTTCGCCTCCAAACAGCAGGAGCGCGAGAAGCGAAGGCAGAGGCATTCCGAAAAGGTACCTTCGAGGCGTTAGGCGTTAAGCCTTAGGCGGTACGGAAACAGCAAAAGGCGTTAGGAGGACTCCCCCTAACGCCTAACACTTAGCCCTTGATGCCTAAACCCTCACTACCTCTTCATATTGATGAGATCCTGGAGCATCTCATCGACGGTGGTGATGATCTTGGTGTTGGCTTGGAAGCCGCGTTGCGTGATGATGAGGTCGCTGAACTCGGTGGAGATGTCCACGTTGGACTGCTCTAGGTAGCCCGAGTTAATCGCGCCTCGACCACCCGACTGGGCGGTGCCAACAACGGCGGTGCCGCTGTTGTCCGTGGCGCGCCACGTGTTGTTGCCAACACGAGAGAGGCCGTTCGGGTTCGGGAAGTTCGAGAGAGCAATCTGGCCCAGCGGTCGCGTTAGACCGTTCGTGAACAGGCCGGTGATAACGCCGTCGGTTCCGATGTTGTAGCCCTCGAGCGATCCGGGCGGGAAACCGTCCTGGCTCGTCGAAGCGATCTGAGAAGCGTTTTCCAGCTGGCCGATCGCGGAGAAGTCGATGTTGATAGGCACCGGGGAGGAGCTTGCGCCGGCCGGAACCGTCATCTGGTTGAAAATTCCCGCGCCCAAAGTGGTGACCATGGCGCCCTGATCGTCGAAGTAAAGCTTTTCGTTACCCGCGGTCGAAGAGTCTCCGATCGGAGTTCCCGTTGCCGCGTCGCCTTCGTAGGCGGCCCAATCCCAGCTGCTGCGAGCGGTGGCCGGCGCGGCGGGGTCGAGCGACATATCGGTGGCGTGGTTTGAGTAGACCACGCTGATGTCGTGGGCTCCTCCCAAGGCATCGTAGACGCGAACCTGAGTGGTGTAGGTCTCGGTTGCCGAACCGCTGGCGTTCAGGTTGCCCTTCATGGCCGTGTAGGTCGTCGCCTGAACCGCGTTGAGGCGGCCAATCGGAATATTCAGCGCCGAGGTCTTCGAAATAGGGGCCGTGGTGTCGACCTTACCGAGCGAGTCGGCTTTCCAGCCGAGGAGGCGGCTACCGGTGGAGGTCTGGACCAGATCGCCGTTGGCGTCGAGGTCGAACGCGCCGTCACGAGTGTAGGCAACACCGTCGCCGGAGGGGACCATGAAGTACCCGCTGCCTTGAATAGCCATATCCGAAGGCCGGTTGGTCGCACCGAGCGATCCCTGTTCGTTGTTGACGTCGGTCGCCCCAACGAGTACGCCAAGGCCGTACTGCTTAGGGTTCGTACCACCCTTCGAAGACGTCGGCAGGGTCGCACCCTGGATCGTCTGAGCGATCATGTCCTGGAAGGTAACGCGCGCTGATTTATAAGCGGTGGTGTTGACGTTGGCGAGATTGCTCCCGATGACGTTCATACGCGTCTGCTGCGCTTTAACGCTGGCGACGCCTGCAAGAAGGGCTTGAAGCATAGTGGTTCCGTTGTGGGAACTTCTGCTGGCGAGTCCGGTCCGTCTTCGGGGACCTTCTTGTTTGCGCCCCTGGATTTCTCTAGGGTCCCGCAGTCAACTCGTTCGCTTCGGCTCTTACTATGTTTTCGGGTTCTTTGCCCAACCCTAGAGGGGCAGAACCGGAGGACTTACTTGAGGTTTGGAGGGGGAAGGAAAGAAGAAAAAGGGAATAGGGAAAACGGGGAGGTTGCCCCTAATCCCTATTCCCTATTCCCTTTTGCCTTAGACAATCACTGCGGAGTCGATGTTGGTAAACACCGATTCCTTAAGGTTCGCCTTATCGACGGCGGTGATGACGGTTCGATTCTTGATGCTGACGACGAGCGCGACATTGTCCATGAGGACGAGGCTCTCGCGGGCGCCTTTGGCGGCCGCTCGATCGACACCCTCTTTGACGCGGTCCCAGGCGGCCTGGTCCATCTCGATCCCCCGGCTATTGAGCCGGTTTTGAGCGTGACCGCTTACCTTTAGAGCGTCCCCAAGAACGTCCGTAAAGGATGCCGCCCCGGCAGGTGCGGTAGTCTGACGCGACCCTAGGCTGCCGACGCCTTGGGCGTCGGCAAGTCCTTGGAGTCGGGGATTGGCAACGTTCATCCTAGAATGTGCTCAAGGGAGGTCACCGGAACGGCGACGATCGATCCGTCCGACGTCTGAACCTGCGCGTAAGCGACGCCACCGTCCGAGGTGATGCCCTGGACCACGCCGACGACGGGGGTAGACGTGCCATTGGTGACGACAGAACCGCCCACGCTCTTACCGATTAGGCTGCTCATGCTCGCAACGTCGACCGTCGGCACGACGCTCTGGATCGCTGAGATCTGAACTTCGACCGTTCCTCCGTTCGGCTCCTGTACGCCCAGGTACTGGTTGCCGCTCTTGAAGATGATCTTGGAGACGGTTCCCGTGAAGGTCTCGCCTTGCTTACCCGACGCGCTGCTGGTGGGGCGGACGGCGGTGACTGTCTTGCCCATCAACGCCTGGGCTTGGCCAAGATCGGCGCTGCTGTTGAGCTGCTGCATGCCCTGGACCTGGCCGAGCTGAGCAATCTGCGCGTAGAACGACGAGTCGTCCATCGGCTTCATCGGGTCCTGATTCTGAAGCTGGGTGACCAACAGATTGAGGAACGTGGTCATGCTGAGGTCGGCTTTCTTGGTCGCCGCCACCGTGCCGAAATAGGATGCTCCGCTTACGGGAGCTACGTTAGAGGTGTCTGCCATGATCTTATACGAGGAGGTCGACTCCTCCGGTTCGGCGCGAGCCGCGGGAGCCGGTGCTCCGCGCAGTGCGGGTTGATGACTGAGTGAATCCGGTTTGCGACGAGTTAGACGCCTGCTGGCGCGGTCGGCCATCCGGATTGGAATTGGCGCCGCCGTCTTTCGATCCCGGACCTGTCCCGGAGCCACTCGAAGCGGCGGTGACAATTCGAACGTCCCGAAGCTCGATGCCTCGCGGCGCCAGCGCCTGGGCCAGATCGTTCCGGGAAGCTTCGAGACCGGCACGGACACGGGTGTCGCTTGCGCTCACCTGAACGTCGAGCGCGGACGAGAGTCCTTTGACGACCAGGGTGACCGTTCCAAGATCTCGGGGCTCGAGGTGGATGGTCACGCCGTCTCGAGGACGGGAGGCAACCATATTCTCGATGCGGTCGGCGACTTGCCGAACGACGAGGTGACGATCGACTTCAGGCCGGTCGGTTCCTGCTTCCGGGCGATCCGTAGCGGAGGACCGCACGGCCGTGGAAGCGACGGGCGCCGGATCGGCGGTCGGCTGATCTTTGGAGGTCTGATCTCCGCCGTCGGCACTATCCTTATCTCCCTTCACCGCTGTCTCGACGAGAACTTCGGCGAAGGTGGAGTCGGAGTTCTTCTCGGCCACCTTCGTTTCGGGAGTCTTGATTTCGGGGGCTTTGATGGCGGTCGAACCGATGGCGATGTTGTCCGTCGATTCGATCGTCTTTGCCGCGGCTTTATCCGGGCTCTTGGCCGGCTCCGCGACTGCCGCGACCGTTACAACCGGCACCACGCCGAGGTCCGGCGCGGCATCGAGTTTAGGCGCGTCTGAGGTTTCCTTTGGCAACGCCGTCTTGTCCGACGCGACCGTTAGGGATACCGAGACATCCGCCACGCGCTCGGACATTGCCGGTGCGTCCAGATCGCCTGTCGAGGTGGTTTCGGGGGTGAGCGGATCGCTCGTCTGATCGGCGGCCTGAGTCGCATCGACCGGGCTACTTTGAGACGCCTTTGCCGACCGGCTCTTGGCCGACTCTCGGCTACCCGAGGCCGACATCTTGACGGTCTTCTCGTTAGGAGAAGGGGTGGCGGTGACCGGTCCGCTTACGACCGGAGGCGCGACGGCCGGGGCCGTAGTCCCTTGGGTCACCAGGCTTTGCTTCACTAGGTTTTGAGCCGCCGAATCCGAGTTATCGGTCGTTGGGGGCGCCGGCGTCTGCGACGGTGAGGTCGCGACCAGCGTCGTTGCCTTCGGTTCAGAGGGCACTTCGACTTCGGGAGCCGAGGCGATCGGTAGCGTTGGGTTGGGTACCTGGACGGCAGAGGCCTGAGCCGTGGCGGCCACGATAGCTGCCGCCGTCTGGTCGACGGGCACTTGGTTGGTCTTTGGGTCGGTCTTTACTTCTTGATTCTCGGGTTGGTCCAGCCTGGTTGCGGGCGCATTCGGCGCAGTCGCTTGGGCATCCTTCCGCGAGGTCGAGGGGATTTCGGGGGGTGATTCGGGAGGGTCGGTAACCGACGAGGGCAGCGCGTCGCCTTGAACGGCAACTCGAACCGGAGTGGCGGCGACGGCGTCCGCAGGGACGTCCGTCGTAACCGAAGCAGGGTTCGAAGCCGCGGGCGTTACCGGTAGCGTCACTACCGCCGTTGCGGGGATGACTGCGGTGACCGGCGCCGGAACTTCCGTTCCGCCTAAGGCCACCGCAAACAAGTCGGAAAACGCCTGCCCAGGAGCAGTCGGTACCGCCGCGCCTGCCCCTGTCGCATCAGCGGCAGGCGCAGTCGTTCCCGGTGTGATTACGGGGGCGATATCCATCGTGGTCAATCATCGGCAGGTTTCCAACTTCTTGGAGGCCTCTTAGGTGAGAAATGGTTTACTCGCCCTATGCCACTTCTCCGGATCCAGCATGTTCAGCTTGCAATGCCTACCGGAAAGGAGGATGCCGCCCGCGCTTTTTATGTGGGCGTGCTGGGTTTGGTGGAGGTTCCGAAGCCGGAAAATCTGGCTCGGCGGGGTGGCTGCTGGTTTGAGCACCAAGACATTCGCGTTCACCTCGGAGTCGAGAAGGAGTTTCTTCCGGCACGGAAGGCACATCCCGCTTTCGAGGTGGAGAATCTTGCCGAGATGATTCGGACGTTGGAGGCGGCCGGCCATCCGGTACGGAACGACGAGCCTCTGGAAGGATGGAACCGCATCTACGTGGATGACCCCTTTGGCAACCGAATCGAGCTTATGGAGCCGATTTAGGCACGGAAGTTGCCCGATGCGCCATACTTTAGGCCAATGCCAACGGGAACGACGCTGCCGGACCTCCGGGCCGTCCTGTTTGACGTGGACGGCACGCTGGTTGACAGCATCGAAGCCGTCGTCCTCGGAATTGCGGATACGGTGGAGGTGTTTTTGGGTCAAAGGCCTGATGACGCGTCCGTTCGTAACCTAATCGGCGTTCCTCTTCGCCAACAGATGCGAATCTACGGCGCCACGGAGGAGCAGATTCCCGCAATGGTTTCCGATTGCATTGTGCGGCTCGAAGGCTACGGCCACCTAGAAACCCCGCACCAGCCCGCGATCGATATGCTCAAATTGGCCCATGATCGCGGCCTTCGAACGGCATTGGTGACAAGCAAGAGCCACGCCGAAGTCGTTCCCTTCCTCGAAAGATTTTCTGGCGCCGCCGCGGTTGAAACCGTGGTCTGCGCATCCGACGTTCAACACCCCAAGCCCGACCCGGAAAGCGCCCGCCTAGCGTGCGCCCGCCTGGGAGTCGAGACCCATCAAGCGGCGCTCGTCGGCGACTCCATTTATGATCTGCGTTGCGCTCGCGACGCCGGTGTATTTGCGATCGCCGTTGCGTACGGCGCGGCGAGCCGAGAGGCTCTCGCCGCCGAAGAGCCCGATCTGCTGTTCGACACTTCCGAGGCGCTTCTGGCCTGGGCCCATACCGCCCTACCGACAAACACATGCCCCGTAAGAAGCTGACCACCGACCCTACGCCCCAACCCGAAACGACGCCCGCCGCCCCCGAGATGAAACGACCTCGCGGCCGTCCGCGCAAGGTTGCGGTCGAAACGCCTCCTGCCGTCGTCGCGGAAACTCCCTTGATGGTGGAGAAGCCGAAACGCGGACGGCCGCCCAAGAAGACGGAGCCGGTCGCCGTTGCTCCTGTCGTAAAGGCCGCCCCGGCAAAACGGGGCCGAAAGCCGAAGACCGTAACCGCCCCCGTCGTTCAAGCGGCTCCCACGCCCGTCGCGGAAGTCCCCCGGCGTCGTGGCCGTCCCGCAAAGAATCCCACCCCGGTGGTCGCGACTCCCGCAGTAGAAGCCCCGAAGGTCGCGGCGAAACGTGGGCGACCGCCGAAGGCGGCTCCGGCGATTTCTGCTCCGGTCGCTCCGGTCGAAGTCGCTCCCCTCGAAGTTGCCCCCGAGGTCACGGCCAACGCGTTCGACCTTGGAGATGGTCGGGAGTTGAGCGTATCGTTCCGTCCGCGCGCCGCCGGAACAGCCAAGCCTCAATCTCCGGTTCGCGAAACCCCGAAGCCGGCGTCCATTCCGGTCGCGATCGCTCCGGTGTCGACGGTTACCGTCGACGGCGTCGAAGAGCCGCTACCGACATTCACCTTCCGCTCTCGCCCCGCCGGTACCGGGAAGCCCGA